>Ga0172370_10000201_pt1 | contig 87575 bp, 70 predicted proteins | sample LakKiv5m_FD_114538 | JGI IMG/M metagenome (GOLD analysis project Ga0172370, IMG submission 114538) | Freshwater microbial communities from Kabuno Bay, South-Kivu, Congo - kab_022012_11.5m | ecosystem: Environmental > Aquatic > Freshwater > Lake | place: Democratic Republic of the Congo... | reverse complement strand
TTCACCTGCCCCGAGGACTGCGAGGGCGGCGGCAACACCGGCGGCGGCGGCCTGGGCGGCACGTGCGGCGACGGCGAGTGCGGGCTGATCGAGCAGTTCACCTGCCCCGAGGACTGCCCGTAGCATCTCGCGCGTCGCAACTCCGCGACATTTCCCACCTCTCGGCCGCTCCTGGCGCGTCCAACGATTTCGCTACTTCCCCAACGGATGCGAGCAGTATATCCTCACCTGCGGGGTCATTGCCAGTCGACAGCCGTCGGCCGGCGTGGCCCGCGGTCAGGGGCTCGGCGCTTCCGTGGCGGCGGCGGAGGGGGCCATGGCGGGGACCGACTACAGCATCTTCGACCACATGATCGAGGGAGTCCAGATCCTCGATCGCGATCTTCGCTATGTCTACGTCAACGACGCGGTGGCCACGCACGGCAAGTCCACGAAGAGCGCGCTGGTCGGTTCGATCATGCGCGAGTCCTACCCGGGCATCGAGAAGACCGAGGTCTTCCGGCTGATCCGCGCCTGCCTCGACCAGCAGCGTTTCCGCCAGATGATCAACGAGTTCCACTTCCCCGACGGCAGCGTCGGGTACTTCCAGTTGCGCATCCAGCCGGTCCCCGAGGGCGTGCTGATCCTGTCGTTCGACATCACCGAGCAGCGCCTGGCCGAGCTCGCCATGCACGACCTGAACGCCGTGCTCGAGTCCCGCGTCGCCGAGCGCACCGCAGAGTTGCGCGCCCGCAACGAAGAACTGCAGCAGATCGCCTACATCGCGTCCCACGACCTGCAGGAGCCCCTGCGGACCATGCGCAGCTACGTCGAGGTGCTCGCCGAGGAGTGCCGCGACCAGCTCGACGAGACCGCCCGCGCCTCGCTCGACTTCATCGTCGGGGCGTCGGTGCGCATGCAGGGCCTGATCCGCGCGCTGCTCGACTACGCACGCCTCGACGGCGCCAAGCAGCGCCAGCGCACCGACACGCGCGTGTTGCTCGACGACGTACTGGCCGACCTGGCCGCCCTCATCGAGCGCACCGGCGCCCAGGTCGAGGTCGGCGAGCTGCCCACCCTCGAGGTCTACCGCGCCGAGTTCGGCCAACTGCTCCAGAACCTGCTGTCCAACGCCATCAAGTTCAGGAAGCCCGACGTCCCGCCCCACGTGCGCGTCGAAGCCGAGCCCCAGGGTGACCGCTGGCTGTTCCGCGTCATCGACAACGGCATCGGCTTCGACATGCGCTTCAAGGACAAGATCTTCCTCTTGTTCCAGCGCCTGCACCCCCGCACCGCCTACGAGGGCGCGGGCATCGGCCTCGCGCACTGCAAGAAGATCGTGACCCTGCACGGGGGCGAGATCGGGTGCCAGTCCGAGCCCGGCGTGGGCAGCACGTTCTTCTTCGCGATCCCTGCCCACGGGGCGAGCGGGGTCCGTCCATGACGCGACGCCTTCGCAGCGTCCTGCTCATCGACGACGACCCCGCCGACATCTACCTGCACCAGCGCGTGCTCAAGAAGCTCGACTGCGCCGAGCACATCGACGTGTGCGAGACGGCCATGGACGCGCTCCGCTTCCTGCAGGCCGGGGCCGGCCGCCCCGCACCGCGGCCCGATCTCATCTTCCTCGACATCAACCTGCCCGGCCTGAACGGCTGGGAGTTCCTGCAGGCTTGGCGTGAGCTGCCGGGGACCCTGCGCGAGAACGTGGTCATCGCGATGCTGACGTCGTCCCAGAGCGCCGCCGACGCCGAAGCCGCCGCCGAGAGCCCCGAGGTGGCCGAGTTCCTGCACAAGCCCCTGACCCGCGAGCATGTCGAGGCGCTGCTCGCCAGGCACTTCCCGGGGCGCGGGGGGGAGTGAGGTTTATAGCTCCGGAACGACCGCACCCAACAGCTTTATGAACTCGGCCGCCACCCGCTTTCCGGTCTCGGTGACCTCGGCGTGGTTCAGCGCCGTGGCCGAGATGCCCGCCGCCAGGTTGGTGATGCACGAGATGCCCAGCACCTTCACGCCGCCGTGGGCTAGCGCGATGACCTCGTGCACGGTGCTCATGCCCACGGCGTCGGCGCCGACCGTGGCCAGCATGCGGATCTCGGCGGGGGTCTCGTAGCTGGGGCCGTGCAGGCCGGCGTACACGCCCTCGCGCAGGGTGAGGCCCAGGCGCTTGGCGACGGCGTGGGCCTTCTTGCGCAGGGTCCGGGTGTAGGCGTCGGACAGGTCGGGGAAGCGCGGCCCGAAGGTGTCGAGGTTCTCGCCCGTCAACGGGTTCGCGTTCGTCAGGTTCAGGTGGTCCGAGATGAGCATGAGATCGCCGGGCAGGAAGGCGCGGTTCAGCCCGCCGGCCGCGTTGGTCACGACCACCGTCGGGAGCCCCAGGCGCGTCAGCACGCGCGCGGGCAGGGTGACCTCCCACGGGGTCCAGCCCTCGTACAGGTGCACGCGGCCCTGCTGCACGACCACCGGGCGGCCGCCCACCGAGCCCACCACCAGGCGCCCGGCGTGGCCCGGCACCTTGCTGATGGGGAAGTTCGGGATGTGCTCGTACGGGAACACGTGCGCGCCCTCGAGGCCGTCGGCGAACGCGCCCAGGCCGCTGCCGAGCACCACGCCCACCGTGCGCGCGGGCTCCTTGACGTACGGCGCCAGGAACCGCACCGCCTCGTCGATCTGGAACAGGTAGTGATGGGTCTCGGGGCGCATGGGGCCTCCTTTCGAGAGCGCAGCGATCGTACAGGGTAACCGAGCGCCCTGCTAGTTTCTGTGATAGACTTCGTCGACGCCGGAGGAAAGCGATGCTCGAACGAATTATTATTCGCAATTTCAAGAAGTTCGAGACTGCCGTCGTAGAGTTGGGCGAGGTAGTTGTCTTCATTGGCCCCAACAACTCCGGCAAGACTTCTGCGATCCAGGCTCTGACCCTGTGGGAGCTCGGACTTCGTCGCTGGACCGAGAAGTACGGGGGGCGGGAGGCCCCCGAAAAGCGTCCTGGCGTTACGTTGAACCGGCGGGACGCTGTGTGTATCCCCGTTCCGGAGGCCGGTCTTTTTTGGCGTAACGGACATCTGCGTGATGTGCGTAGAGTCGAGGGGAAGCCAGTTACGTCGAATGTCCGGATCGAGATAAGCGTTGACGGCATCACGGATCAGACGGCCTGGAGTTGCCCCCTGGAATTCGATTACGCAAATGCCGAATCGATCTACTGCCGGCCGACCCTTCGCGAGTCGATCAGGTCGGTACCTGAAGGAGCCGCCGGAACGCGCGTGGCTTACCTGCCCCCAATGTCGGGATTGGCCGAGCGAGAGATACGATTGCCCCCTGGTGCCATCCAAACGTTGTTGGGCGAAGGGCGAACAGCCGAGGTGCTCAGAAACCTCTGTCATCTAGTCCACGAGGCCGAGACGGCCGGATCATGGCAGTGTCTCGTCGAGACCGTAGAGCGACTTTTCGGGGTAACGCTTCTTCCCCCCACGTACTTGCCACAACGCGGGGAACTCGCGATGGAGTACCGGGAACGAAGCGGCGTCGTGCTCGATCTTTCCGCTGCCGGTCGCGGGCTGCACCAGACGCTTCTCCTGCTTGCGTTCCTGTTGCTGAATCCAGGATCTGTCGTGCTACTTGATGAACCCGATGCGCACCTCGAGTTCTTGCGCCAGCGCCAGATCTACCAAACGCTAACAGACTTTGCCCGGTCGCTCGGTTGTCAGATCGTGATCGCGAGTCACTCCGAGGTGCTACTCGCAGAAGCGGCCGAACGGGATGTGGTAGTAGCATTCGTGGGGGCGCCTCATCGTATCAACGACCGCGGCTCGCAAGTAACCAAGGCGTTGAAGACAATCGGATTCGATCAGTATCTACAGGCCGAGCAGACGGGTTGGGCCCTCTACCTCGAAGGTTCGACCGATTTGGCAGTGTTGCGGGCATTCGCCGAGACTCTCGGACACCCGGCGACGCGGTCCCTGGAACGACCGTTCGTCAACTACGTACAGAACCAGCCGCAGTTGGCGAGAGACCTATTCAGGGGCCTCAAGGAGGCGAAACCGGATTTGGTCGGTGTTCTGATTACCGATCGATTGGATCGCGCTCCAACGACCGGTGAACCCCTCCGCGAATTCATGTGGACGCGCCGCGAGATCGAGAACTACTTGGCGATTCCCAGTGTCTTAGAAGCGTACGCTGGGACTCTTGCCGCTACCAACACGCCGGAAGGGGCAGGCCTGCCGGTGTTCGAGGAGGCGACGCGTCGCCGCTTTATAGAAGTCATGAAGGCTTGCATCGCAGACGAGGCGAAGCCGGCTGCCCTGAGAGATACCAATCACGAGTCCTGGCGAACGATGAAGGCTTCGGATGACTTCCTCGATCCGATCTTCGAAGCCTTTTTCAAAAGGGTGGACCTGCCAAATCTGATGCGCAAGCGAGACTACCACGGACTTGCGCGACTTGTGCCTGTCGACCGGATTGATCCAGAGATCGTGGCTATTCTTGACGCTATCGTCGAGGTGGCAGCTCTGGCGGTCTCGTCCGAGAGCGTGTAGTCGCTGCTACGGTCTACGTCTCAAGCACGTCGCGGATCAGCTTCGGGACGGGCGCGGGATCGCCGGCGATCGTGTAGGCGGCTAGCAGGCGGGCCCGGGCCTTCGAGACGTCCTGCCCGGCGTGGTGCCAGAGGACGGCGAGAGGCTGGTCGGCGCCCACGTGGTCGCCCAGGCGCGCGCGCACCGTCAGGCCCACGGCCGGATCCACGGCGTCCTCGGCGCGCTGGCGGCCCGCGCCCAGCATCATCGAGGCCACGCCGACGCTCTCCGTGTCGACGGCCGTGACATACCCCGCCCGGGGGGCCATCACGGGCGTCTTCGTCGCCGCCAGGGGCAGGAGCGACAGGTCGTCGCACACGCGCGGGTCGCCGCCCTGGGCTTCGATGAGGCGCTGGAAGCGGGTGAGCGCCTTCCCCGAGAAGAGCGCGCTCGCGGCGCGCGCCTTGGCCTTGTCGATGTCCTGCTCCAGCCCCGCCAGCACGATCATGGCGGCGGCGAACTCGAGGGTGAGCGCGGTCACGTCCTCGGGGCCGGTGCCGCGCAGCGTCTCGATGGACTCGGCCACCTCGAGGCTGTTGCCCACCTGCTCGCCGAGCGGCTGGTTCATGTCGGTCAGGTAGGCGCGGCCGCGCTTGCCCATGCCTCCCGCGATGGAGAGCAGCGCCTTGGCCAGCGCGCGCGCGTGCTCCTCGCTCTTCATGAACGCGCCCGAGCCCACCTTGACGTCGAGCACCAACCCGTCGATGCCCTCGGCCAGCTTCTTGCTCATGATGCTCGACGCGATCAGCGGGATGCTGTCGACCGTGGCGGTCACGTCGCGCAGGGCGTACAGGCGCTTGTCGGCGGGCGCGATCTCGCCCGTCTGGCCGATCATGGCCACGCCTACGTCGGAGAGCACGCGCCGGAAGCGCGCCAGGTCGAGATCGACGCGGAAGCCGGGGATGGCCTCGAGCTTGTCGAGCGTCCCGCCCGTGTGGCCCAGGCCGCGCCCCGAGATCATGGGCACGATCACGCCGCACTCGGCCGCCAGGGGGGCCAGCGGCAGGCTGATCTTGTCGCCCACGCCGCCGGTGGAGTGCTTGTCGACCTTCACGCCGGGGATGTCCGACAGGTCGAGCACCTCGCCCGAGTGCAGCATGAGGCGCGTCCACTCCGAGATCTCGGCGGCGCTCATGCCGCGGAAGAACACGGCCATGAGGAACGCGCTCATCTGGTAGTCGGGAACGTGCCCCGACAGGTAGGCCTCGAGGAAGGCGTCCATCTCGTCGGGGCCCAGGGCGCCTCCGTCGCGTTTCTTGCGGATGATGTCGTACGCGCGCATGCGAACCCGTTCACGGTCGAACCCACCCCATCATGCCTCGGGGCCGTGGGTGGTCAAGAAAGCCTACTCGGCGCAGGAGGCGAGCACCTCGTGGGCCGCTTCGTCGAGGGCCTGGAGGAAGTCGACCAAGGCCTGGGGCATGGCGCCGTTTGTCAGGGACTCGTCGCACCAGGTTGTGGCGGTATACGAGGCCGCGCCCTCGGGGCCCACGAAGGACAGGTTCATTTCGTAGACGAACTGGTCGCAGCAGCAGTCGGGGTTCTCGGGCGACTTGTAGGTGGCGGGCACGCCGGCCCAGTCCACGGCGCCGGCCAGCGCGTACAGCGCTTCGTAGGTGTCGGCGGACAGGTAGGCCGAGCAATAGGGGGGCTGGCCCCAAGGGGACGAGACGTGCAGCAGGCCCATCTGCAGCCACAGGTCGAGGCTTCCGGCGCCGGTGAAGCCGCCCTCTGTCTGTAACGACAGGTAGAGCTTCGAGAAATCGGCTGTGGGCGCGCCGCACGCCGCCTGGCAGGCCTCGAGGGTGTCGAAGGTATAGTCGCAGAACGGCTCGCAGCCGCAGCAGCCCAGGCAGGTCGACCGGCAGGTCTGGCCGTCGAAGACGACCACGCTGGCCGCGTCGCAGACCTCTTCGACCCACGCGGGATCGACCGGAACGCAGGCGGCGTCGGGCAGGACGCACAGGCCGGGCCCCGCGTAGAGCAGGTCGCAGTCCATCTGGCAGCCGCAGTAGCCGGGCTCGTGGCAGGCCTGGCCGGCCTCGCAGTCGTCGTCCGTCCAGCACCAGCCGACGTCGGGCACGGGCACGCACACGCCCCACTCGGGGTGGAGGCCCTGGCCGAGGCTGCGGCAGACCAGCGTGACGCCCGCGTCGAGCTCGGGGCAGTCCGAGTCCTCGTCGCAACACCCGGACGGAACCGTGTCGGGCACGCAGTGCCCGCAGCAGCCCTCGGCGGTCGTCTCGCAGTGCTCACCGGCTTCGCACGCGTCGTCGGTGGCGCACTCCGAGGGGCAGGGGATGGGAACGCACTGGCCCGGATGGCCGGCGACGACCTGCTCGCACGTGGAGCAGGGCGGGCACTCGTCCACCATGGGGTCGCACTCCCGCGGCCGGCACTCGCTGCAGCAGCCGTCGAAGGTGTCGACACACACCTGGGTCGCGCTGCAATCGGCGCTGGAGGCGCAGAGCTTCGTACACGAGGCCTCGAGGCACGGATCGAGCTCGTCGGGGGGGCCCGGGTCGGCGACCGCGTCCGGTACGTCGGGGGCTTGCGTGTCGGTGCCCACGTCGAGCGCGGTCGCGCTGTCCGGAGCCGTCTCGGCGCCGACCTCGACGGCGGGGGACGCGTCGTCGGCGGTGTCGCCCGGGAGCACGTCGGCGGCCCGGTTGGTCTCGCAGGCCAGGCAGAGGGCCGCGATGACGACCACGATCCATCGGGCGTGAGCCATCTTCCCACCTGTCGAGCCATGGATACCGGTATCGAAGCGAGGTTCGTCGGAAAGATCAATTGGCCTTGTCGGGACCGCGGCGCTCCGGTATCAAGGAGGAAAGCGTCACGTCAGCGAGGTTTCTGCCATGCGGCAGGTGCGTCCTCGTACGGTGTGGGCCCTCGCGCTCGTCGGCGCGTGGGTCGCCGTGCAGGCCTGCGCGAGCTCCGGAGCCGGCGCCGACGTAGCGGTCGAGGGGGACGCCGACGCGCGCGTCGAGGCAAGCGACGAGGCCGTCGAGCCGCAGCTGCCCTTCCGCGAGCTGTACGAGACGATCCAGGCCACGGCCCTCACCTTCGCGTGCGACGGGGGCGACTGGGCCGACGACTTCGGCGACGCGTGCTACTACGGCCCGGCGTTCTTCCGCTGGGCGGGCCACGTGTACGGTCGGGGCGACTACGCGGCGCTGGCCGACCACGGGCTGACCCACGACCTCGACGTGGTGCGCCAGGGGGTCGCCGACAACGCCTTCTTCTTCGCGCACCTCGAAGAGGAGCTTATGGCCGCGCTCGGCCTGCTCGAGGCCATCGGGCTCACGGGCGACCAGGCGACGCTGCCCGATCTCGAGTCCTTCCTCGACAAGCTCGACAAGCTGGTCGAGGGCTTCAAGCTGTACCTCGACGTGCCCGTCGAGAGCTACGCGCTCGACACGTACGGCCCCACCACCAACACCGCGGTCATGGCCCTCCTGAACCTGCGCTACGCCGAGCTGCTCGATACGCCGCGCGAGGCCGAGCGCGTCGACTTCGGCCTGCGCGTGCTCGCGACCATCGACGCGCGCGCCTGGAACGGCAGCTACTACCGCTTCCGCCCCGACGACGACTGGCTCGAGATCTACCCGAACATCTCGATGATCGTGGCGAACGGCACGGCCTTCGTGGTCACGGGCGAGCCCGCGTACCGCGACCGCGCCGAGGCCGCCTACCGGGGCGTACAGCCCCTGAAGGACGCGAAGGGCGGCTATCGCAGCCCCTACAGCGCCGCGACCATGGGCGCCACCACCGACGACTACCTGACGCTGTCGGCGCAGAACTACACGATGCTCGCGCTGGCGCGCCTGTTCGAGATCACGGGCAACGCCGCCTACCGCGACGAGCTGCCCGAGGTGCTCGGCTTCCTGGCAGGCTGGCTGCTGGTCGACGGGCGGCTCTTGCACCACTGGATGGACGGGCGCGTGGCCGTCCCCTCCGATCCCGAGTACTTCTGCACGGGGTGCAACCTGCAGTTCCTGTACGTGATGCTCTATTGCGAGCAGCTCGTGTATGGTCGCAGATGAGGAGGACAAGGGATGATCCCTGACACCGGATCCCCCAGCGCACGGTCGCCCGTCGAGGTCGTGCTCGACGACGCGCCCCGCATGAACCTGCTCGGCCTGCTGATGCGCGGCCTGCTGGTCACGAACCTCGCCGAGCCGCGCCTGGCCGCCCGGGCCGCGGGGCTCCGGGGCGCGATCCAGGTCACGGCGGGGCGCATGGGGGCCAGCCTCACCTTCGAGGGCGCGCGCATCGTCGTGTCGACGCGGCCCGCCAGCGGCCCCCGGGCCCGCGTGGCCGGCGACATGGTGGCCCTGCTCGACGTGGTGGCCCGCCGCGCGCTGCTCGGGCCCGTGCTGACGGGCAAGGTGCGCCTGGGCGGCAACCCGTTCTTCCTGCTCCGCCTGCTGCCCCTCATCCGGACCCGTTGATCGGAGGCTCGCATGAAGCAGTTCCTGACCGACCTGCTGGGGGCCGAGGGCGTCCTCGACGAGCCCGCCCGGCTGGCCGCCTACAGCGAGGACCAGACCGAGATCGAGGGCGGCGCGCCCGCCCTGGTGGCCTTCCCGACCACCACGAAGCAGATCCAGTCCATCGTGCACGTGGCGGGCCAGGAGCGCACGCCCATCACGGCGCGCGTCTTCGGCACCAACCTCGGCGGCCTCACGGTGCCGAGCGAGGGCGGGCTGGTGCTCGATCTCACGCGCATGAACCGGGTCATCGACATCGATCGCGAGGACATGGTCGCGGTCATCGAGCCCGGCGTGTCCCAGCGCATCCTGAAGGACCGCCTGACCAGCGAGGGCATCCCGCTCACCCTCGGGTACTCGCTGGCGCCGCCCGACACGTCGGTGTTCGCCAACGCCCTGATGGGCGGCCTGACCAACCGCTCGCTCAAGTACGGCAACCAGGCCGAGGCGATCTCGGCGCTCGAGGTCGTGCTCTCCGACGGGTCGCTGGCCCAGCTTGGTTCGTGGGCCGTCGACGGGGTGCCGCCCTTCGGCCGTGTGCCATTGCCGGACCTCATCGGCCTGTTCGTGGGCTGGCAGGGCACGACGGGCATCGCGACCAGGATGGCCTTCCAGCTGTGGCCGTTGCACCCGCTGAACCGCCGCCTGTTCTTCCTGACCTACACGCCGCGGGCCACCTTCGAGGCCATGCGCCGCCTGGTGCGCACCGAGGCCGTCGACGACATCGGCGGGCTGTCGTGGCCCTCGGGCAAGATGATGCTGGGCGTGCCGAACCCGCACCCCGTGCTGGGCGATGGCGAGCCCACGTTCTTCTTGTACCTCGACCTGACCGCCGAGATCCCCGAGGAGATGGCGGTCAAGGAGAAGCTGGTACAGCGCGTGATCGACGGCCTGCGCGCCGAGGGCGAGCGCTACGAGGGGCCGATCGACGTGTCGACGCTCGTGAAGGTGAACCCCGCCATGGGCAAGTTCGCCGACTTCCCCACGCACCTCGACTTCCTGACCGACCACCCCGGCGGCGGCCTCACGTGGATCGGCACCTACGGGCCGCTTTCGCGCTTCACCGACGCCGCGGTGGCGTGCGGCGAGATCATGATGCGCGCCGGGCTGCCGCCCACCATCGTCAGCCGCCCCATGCGCGGCGGCCACTATGGCGTGCTGCGCTTCGTGACGGTCTTCGACAAGAAGGACCCGAACGACGTGGCCCGCACGCGCGCCGTGAACCGCGAGCTGCTGCTCGAGCTCACGAACCGCGGCTTCCTGATGTACAAGACGCCGGTGTGGGCCTGGAACGAGTTGAAGCCGCGCATGGACCCCGGCATGCTCAAGCTGATGGGCCAGGTGAAGCACCTGATGGACCCGTACCGGCACTTCAACCCGGGGAAGCTGGGGCTATGAAGGGTGAGGTCTCGTGAACCTGGCGCTGGCCGTACGTTCCGCCTTCCGCACCCGTAGTCTCCGTCCTCCTTCCGGCCGCCTGCTCGTGGCCGTGTCCGGCGGCGTCGACTCGATCGTGCTGCTCGACGCCCTCTACCGGGCGAGCGGCAAGCTGGCCTTGGAGCTCGCTGTGGCCCACGTCGACCACGCGGTGCGGGCGGGCTCGGCCGACGACGCCGCGTTCGTGGCGGGTGTCGCCACGGCGCTGGGGCTGCCGTTCTTCACCGAGCGGCTGGTCGCTCCGGGGCGCTCCGAGGACGCGCTCCGCAAGGCGCGCTACGCGGCGTTGGGGCGGCTGCTGACCGCGTCGGGCTGCGAGCGCGTGGCCCTGGGGCACACGCGTGACGACCAGGTCGAGACCTTGCTGTTCCGCCTGCTTCGAGGCGCCGGTCCGCGGGGCGCGGGGGCCATGCGCTCCCTGGAGGGCGATCGCGTGCGGCCGCTGCTCGACGTGCCGCGCGCCGACGTGCTGACCTGGGCGCGGGCGCACGACCTCGCCTGGCGCGAGGACCCCACCAACGCCGAACTGGGCTTCTCGAGGAACCGCCTACGGCACGAGCTGCTGCCCGTGCTGCGGTCCCTGGCGCCGGCCGGGGAGGGCGCGATGGCTCGGTTCGCGCTGGCCTTGCAGGCCGAGCACGCGGCGCTCGACGGCGTGGCCGCCGTTCTAATCGACGCGGCGCGGGTCCCGTCGGAGCCCGGTACGCTGGCCCTCGATCTCACGCGCGTGGCCCCCGCGCTCCGCCCGGCCCTGGTCCCGGCCCTGCCGGCCCTGGTGGTCGCCGTGACCGGCGCCTTCCCCGAGCTCTCGCAGGCGCACTTCACGGCCTTCGCGGACCTGCTGGCCACGCGAGGCCGACCGCGCGTGCTGCACCTGCCCGAGGGCGTCACGGTTTCTCGACGCCGCGACCTCGTGACGCTCGCTTCCGGTCGCGCACCGAGAGAGGGTTTGAAAATCCCGCGCGAGCCCCTATGATGGTCGTCGCCCCATTGGTTGACCCCCGAGTCGCAGGGGAGAAGGGAGTCCGGTGAAGAAGTCGTACAAGAGCCTGCTCATCTGGATCGCGATGATCCTGATCTTCGTTTCGGTCTACGAATCGATCCAGCGCGCGCCCGACAACACCATCGACTTCACCGAGTTGGTGCAGAAGGCCCACCTCGACTCCGACACCACGGCCAGCGAGATCACGAGCCTCACCGTCAAGGGCCTCGACCTGCACGGCAAGTACGTCGACGAGTCCGAGTTCACCTCGCGTGGCGATCTCAAAGAGTTCATCAAGGATTTCGTCAAGAAGGGCGTGGTGGTCCGGTTCGAGAAGGAGGACGAGGACACCATCTGGTTCTCGATCCTCGGCACCTGGCTGCCCATGGTCATCCTGTTCGTGTTCTTCTTCCTGTTCATCCGCCAGCTGCAATCGGGCGGCGGCAAGGCCATGAGCTTCGGCAAGAGCCGGGCGCGCCTGTTGAACAAGTCGACCAACAAGGTCACCTTCGCCGACGTGGCGGGCATCGACGAGTCGAAGGAAGAGCTCACCGAGGTCGTGTCGTTCCTGAAGAATCCGCAGAAGTTCACGCGACTGGGCGGCCGCATCCCCAAGGGCGTGCTGCTCATCGGGCCCCCCGGCACCGGCAAGACGCTGCTGGCCAAGGCCGTGGCCGGCGAGGCCGACGTGCCGTTCTACAGCATCTCGGGCTCCGAGTTCGTCGAGATGTTCGTCGGCGTCGGCGCCAGCCGCGTGCGCGACCTTTTCGAGCAGGCCAAGAAGAGCGCGCCGTGCCTCATCTTCATCGACGAGATCGACGCCGTGGGGCGCCTGCGCGGCGCGGGGCTCGGCGGCGGTCACGACGAGCGCGAGCAGACCCTGAACCAGCTGCTGGTCGAGATGGACGGCTTCGAGAGCAACAAGGGCGTCATCCTGATCGCGGCGACCAACCGCCCCGACGTGCTCGACCCCGCGCTGCTCCGCCCCGGCCGCTTCGATCGCCGCGTGGTCATCCCGCGCCCCGACCTGCGCGGTCGCGAGGCCATCCTCAAGGTGCACACGCGCAAGGTTCCCCTGGCGCCCGACTCCGACCTGCAGGTGCTGGCGCGCGGCACGCCGGGCTTCTCGGGGGCCGACCTCGAGAACCTGGTGAACGAGGCCGCGCTCATCGCGGCCCGCAAGGAGCAGGAGTCCGTCAGCGCTCACGACTTCGAGGAGGCCAAGGACAAGGTGCTCATGGGCGTCGAGCGCCGCACCTTCTTCATCAGCGACGAAGAGAAGCGCATGACCGCCTTCCACGAGGCGGGGCACACGCTGCTGGCCACCAAGATCCCCGGCGCCGATCCCGTGCACAAGGTGACCATCATCCCGCGCGGCCGCAGCTTGGGCCTCACCATGCAGCTGCCCATGGAAGATCGCCACAACTACACGCGCTCGTGGGTCGAGAACCGCATCTGCATCCTGCTCGGCGGCCGCATCGCCGAGGAGATCGCCTTCGACGTGCAGACCACCGGCGCCGGCATGGACATCCAGGAGGTCAGCGAGCTGGCCCGTAAGATGGTGTGCGAGTGGGGCATGAGCGAGCTCGGGCCCCTGAAGTTCGGCGAGAAGGAAGAGGAGGTGTTCCTGGGGCGCGAGGTCACGCGCCACTCGAACATCAGCGAAGAGACCGCCGTGAAGGTCGATCGCGAGGTCGATCGCATCGTGAAGCAGGCCTACGCGCGCGCCCACGAGATCCTGATGGGCCACCGCCCCATCCTCGACGCGCTGGCCGCGGCCCTGCTCGAGTACGAGCTCCTCGACAGCCCGGAGATCGACTGGATCGTCCAGGGCAAGGACATCCGCGAGATGAAGGGCACGAACGGGAATGCAAAGGTTCCGGCTCCCGCCGACGCGAGTGCGTAATCGGCTCTTCGCCGATGGCGCGACCGCGATCATGGGCATCCTGAACGTCACGCCCGACTCCTTCTCCGATGGCGGCGACTTCGTCGAGGTCGACCGCGCGGTCGAGCACGCGCTGGCCCTCGAGGCCGAGGGCGCGGCCATCATCGACGTGGGCGGCGAGTCCACCCGACCGGGCTCCGAGGGCGTGTCGGCCCGGGTCGAGCTGGCGCGCGTGCTGCCCGTGATCGAGGGCATCCGGCGGCGCTCCGACGTGCCGCTGTCCATCGACACGACCAAGTCCGAGGTGGCCCGGGCCGCGCTCTGCGCCGGCGCCGACCTGGTGAACGACGTCACCGGCCTGCACGGCGACCCGGCGATGGCGCGCGTGGTGGCCGACGCCGGCGTGCCGGTGGTGGTCATGCACCTCCGGGGGACGCCCCGCACGATGCAGCAGGATCCCGAGTACGCCGACCTGTTCGGCCAGGTCAGCGCCTGGCTCTGCGAGTCCGTGCGCCTGGCCGCCGAGGCCGGCATTCCGCGCGAGCGCGTGGTGGTCGATCCCGGGCTCGGCTTCGGCAAGACGGTGGCCCACAACGTCGAGCTGGTGCGCCGTGCGCCCGAGCTGTCGCAGGTCACGGGCTGCCCGGTGCTGCTGGGGCCGTCGCGCAAGTCGTTCCTGGGGGCGCTGCTCGGCGAGGCCGACCCGCGCGAGCGCCTGTTCGGTACAGCGGCGGTGGTGGCGCTGGCCGCGGCGGGGGGGGTGCGCTTCGTGCGCGTGCACGACGTGCGGCCCTTGGCCCAGGTGGCGCGGGTCGCGGCGGTGATCGGGGGAGCATGAGCGGTCTGTTCGAGCTGCTGGGCGTGACACAGTGGAACGAAGCGTGGGACGTCCTGCGCATCGCCATCGACGCGCTGGTGGTCTACTACCTCGTCTATCGCATGCTGCTGCTCATCAAGGGCACCCAGGCCGTGCAGATGCTGCTGGGCCTCACCGTGCTCATCGCGGTCTACATGGGCTCGAAAGAGGAGTACCTGCACCTGCCCACCCTGCACTGGGTGCTCGACAAGTTCCTCGGCGCCTTCATGTTCATCGTCATCGTGATCTTCCAGGCCGACATCCGACGCGCGCTGGCCCAGATGGGTCGCAACCCGCTGTTCCGATCGTCGGCGCGGCAGCCCGGCGAGCGCTCGTTCGAGGAGGTCGTGCAGGCGGTGGCCAACCTCAGCTCGAAGAAGATCGGCGCGCTCATCGCCCTCGAGCGTGACGCGAACCTCGACACGTACGCCGAGAACGGCATCGGGCTCGACGCGCGCGTGACGCAGGAGGCCCTGCAGTCGTGCTTCATCCCCTTCAAGCAGAACCCGCTGCACGACGGCGCGGTCATCCTGCGCGAGGGGCGCATCGTGGCCGCGCGCTGCATCCTGCCGTTCTCGACCAACCCGCGCTACAACCACCTGGGCTCGCGGCACCGCGCGTCCATCGGCTTGTCCGAGCTCACCGACGCCATCGTGGTGGTCGTGTCCGAAGAGACCGGTGGCATCTCGATGGCCATCCACGGCGAGCTCACGACCGGGCTCGACGCCACGTCGCTGCGCCTGCGCCTCAGCCAGGGCTTCTCGCACGAGGTGAGCGAGGTGCGCCAACTGATCGGCCGCCAGCGCACGGGCAAGTGGCTGAGCCCGTTCACGCGCCGCCGGCGGCCCGGCAACGACGTCGGAGGTCCGCGATGAGGTCGGACGTCCAGCGCCCCGCGAACCCGGTGCGCCGCGTGGCCGTTGCGCTGCGCCGCGTGGTCGCCGAGAACGTGCCGCTCAAGCTGCTGTCGGGCGTTTTGACGGTCATCCTGTACTTCCTGGTGCAGCAGGACGCCATCAACGAGTTCTCGCTGTCGGTGCCGGTGGTCCTGTCGAGCACGCCCCAGAACCGCATCTTCGTGGGCGACCTGCCCGACGAGGTGCGCGTGCGCGTGCGCGGGCGCTGGTCCCGCATCCTCGACCTGATGGAACACAAGCCCGAGCCGTACCCCATCGAGCTGGCCGACTCGCAGAACGGCGACGTGTTCCGCTTTCGCCCCGAGGACGTGCAGAAGCACCTGGGGCCCGGGGGGCTCGAGGTCGTGAGCGTGGATCCGCCGCAGATGCTCGTGCGGCTCGACCGCTTCCTCTCGAAGCTGGTGCCGGTCACGCCGGTGCTGGTGGGTGAGCCCTCCGAGGGCTACGAGGTCGATCACGCGCTGGTGCAGATCCGTCCGCAGTCCGTGTGGGTCGAGGGGCCCTACGACTCGGTCACGGCGTTGCGCGAGGTGCGTACGTCGCCCATCGACGTGTCGAGCCTGCAGAAGGACCTGCGCACCGAGATCCAGCTCGAGCGCCCGCGGCCGCGCTTCGTCGAGCTGCAGAGCGATCGCGTCACGGCCGAGATCCCGGTGCGCGAGCGCATCTACGAGGCCACCTTCAGCGGCCTGCCGATGCGCGTGGTGCCGTGTCCGAGCGGCTACACGTGCCACGCCGAGCCTTCCACCTTCGAGGTGCGCGTGCTCGGCAAGTACTTCACGGTGTCCAAGCTGGAGCCCGACGCGCTCCTGAACGTCGTCTTCCTGCGCCGCGAGACCCTGACGGGCGAGGTGGGCGTGTGGGACGGCGTGAAGCCCGAGGTCGAGGCCCCGGCCGACCTCATCATCCAGATCAAGCCCGACGCGTTCCGCGCCGTCATCGAGAAATCGCGTGACGAGGCCGTGCGCGACGCGACGGCCAACTGAGGGAGGCCCGGACCCCATGAGGCACTACTTCGGCACCGACGGCATCCGCGGGCGCGCCAACCGGGCGCCCATGACGGCCGACATCGCCCTGCGCCTGGGCATGGCGCTGGTCGAGCAGTTCCGCACGCAGCACGAGAAGCCCCGCATCGTGGTGGGCAAGGACCCGCGCGTGTCGGGCTACGTGTTCGAGATGGCGGTCGCCGCCGGCATCACGGCCATGGGCGGCAACGTGCTGATGACGGGGCCGCTGCCCACCCCGGGCATCGCGTTCCTCACGCGCTCGATGCGCGCCGACGCGGGCGTGGTCATCTCGGCGTCGCACAACCCCTTCGACGACAACGGGTTGAAGGTCTTCGATCGCCAGGGCTTCAAGCTCTCCGACGAGGTCGAGGAGCAGCTCGAGGGCCGCATGGACGACCCCGACCTGGCGGCGCGTACCGCCGAGGGCACGCACCTGGGGCGCGCGTTCAAGATCGACGACGCGGTCGGGCGCTACGTGGTGTACCTGAAGAACGTGTTCCCGCAGCACCTCACGCTCGAGGGCCGGCGCATCGTGCTCGATTGTGCCCACGGCGCGGCCTACAAGGTGGCGCCGCTGGTCTTCGAGGAGCTCGGCGCGTCGGTGGTCCGCATGGGCTGCGAGCCCGACGGCGTGAACATCAACCGCGGCGTGGGCGCGCTGCACCCCGAGGGCGTGCAGCGCGCGGTGCTCGAGAACCGCGCCGATCTCGGCATCTGCCTCGACGGCGACGCCGATCGCGTCATCCTGGTCGACGAGAAGGGCGAGAAGGTCGACGGCGATCGCATCCTGGCCGTCCTGGCGCTCCTCTTGCGCGAGCAGTCCCGCCTGCGGCGCGACACGATCGTGGCCACCAGCATGAGCAACCTGGGGCTCGAGGTGTGGTGCCGCGAGAACGCCTTCGCCTTGCTGCGCACCGACGTGGGCGATCGCTACGTGGTCGAGCGCCTGCGCGAGGACGGGTTGAACCTGGGCGGCGAGCAGTCGGGGCACGTGATCGCCCTCGACGTCAGCACCACGGGCGACGGCGTGCTCGCGGCGTTGATGGTGCTGGCGGCCATGGGCGAGTGGAAGCAGCCGTTGTCGGCGATCCCCACCGGGCTGAAGCGCTACCCGCAGGAGCTGAAGAACGTCCGGGTCGCCGAGAAGATCCCGTTCGACGCCGTGGCGGGGCTCCGCGATCTCGAGGCGGCGTTCCACCGCGAGGTGGGCGAGCGCGGGCGCCTGGTGCTCCGCTACAGCGGCACCGAGCCCCTGGCGCGCGTCATGGTCGAGGCCGAAGACGAGCGCATCGTGCGCGCCTGGACCACGCGCTTCGTCCAGCACCTCGAGTCGGCGATCGGAGAAGGAGGCCAGCGATGAACCGGGTGCGCCTGGGCGTCAACGTCGACCACGTGGCCACCCTCCGTCAGCAACGCGGGACGCTGTACCCCGATCCGGTGGCCGCCGCCGCCGTCTGCGAGCTGGCAGGTTGCGACCAGATCACCATCCATCTGCGCGAGGACCGGCGGCACATCCAGGACCGCGACCTGGGCCTCCTGCGCAAGACCGTGCAGGTCCCGCTGAACCTCGAGATGGCCGTGACCGACGAGATGCTGGCGATCGCCCTGGCCACGCGCCCCGACACGTGCACGCTGGTGCCCGAGAAGCGCGAGGAGCGCACCACCGAGGGCGGCCTCGACGTGGTGGGCAACGAGCGCGCCGTGACGACCGCGGTCGCCCGGCTGCAGGCCGCCGGCATCCGCGTGAGCCTGTTCGTCGACCCCGACGTGGCGCAACTGGACGCCGCGGCCCGCGCCGGCGCGCAGGCGGTCGAGCTGCACACCGGCGACTACGCCAACGCCCGGGGGGCGGCCCAGGCGGCCGAGCTCGAGCGCCTGCGAACGGCGGCGCGCCACGGGGCGTCTCGCGGCCTCGAGGTGCTGGCGGGCCACGGGCTCGACTACGTCAACACGCGGGCCGTGGCCGGCATCCCCGAGATCGTCGAGGCCAACATCGGCTACGCGATCCTCGCGCGGGCGCTGTTCGTGGGGCTCGACCGCGCGGTGCGCGAGATGCTGGCGTTGCTGGAGAGATAGCACCCCCCTCTCCCGGTCGGGAGAGGGGTGAGGGGGTGAGGCCAAGCCATGTACGTCGTCACGAACGCCCAGATGCGCGAGCTGGATCGCATCACCATCGACGAGCTGCACGTGCCGGGCGAGCTGCTCATGGAGAACGCCGGCGCGGCGGTGGCTCGGCGGGCCGTCGAGCTGCTGCAAGCGGCCGGCGTGCGCGGCGCGCACGTGCTGATCGTGGCCGGCGGCGGCAACAACGCGGGCGACGGCTTCGTGGCAGCGCGGCACCTCGTCGACCACGTGGTCGCCGTCGACGTGGCGTTGCTGGTGCAGGCGGCAGAGCTGAAGGGCGACGCGCTGGCCAACTACGAGCGCCTGGCCGGGTTCCCCGTGAGCGTACACGCGCTCGTCGACGAGGCGGGCCTGCCCGAGCTCGAGGCGTTGCTCGGCGACACCGACCTGGTGATCGACGCCGTGTTCGGCACCGGCCTCGATCGCCCCATCGCCGGCCACCTGGCCGCCGCGCTCGAGCACGTGGGGCGCCGCGCGCCACGCCTGCTGGCGGTCGACATCCCCTCGGGGGTCGACGGCGACACGGGGCGCATCCACGGCCTCGCGCCGCGCGCCGACGCCACGGTCACCTTCGCGCTGCCGAAGCGCGGGCACGTGCTCTTCCCCGGGCGCGATCTGGTGGGCACGCTGTACGTCGAGCCCATGGGCATCCCCGTGGGGCTCGCGCCGCGCCTGGGGCTCTCCACGGTGCTGCTGTCCGACTACCACGTGCTGCCCTTCCTCGGTCCGCGGCCGCGTGACAGCCACAAGGGCACGTTCGGGCACCTGTTCGTGGCCGCGGGCTCGCCGGGCAAGGCCGGCGCGGCGCTCCTGGCGGCTGGCGCGGCGGCTCGCGTGGGCGCGGGCTGGGTCACGGTCGTCACCGACGCCGAGACGCGGCGCACCCTCGAGGGGCGGCAGCCCGAGATCATGGTCGACGAGGTGCTCGGCTCCTTCGACGGGGCTCGGGACAAGCCGGTGGCCCTGCTCCCGGCGCTCGAGGGCTTCCTGGCCAAGGCCGACGCCTGGGTGCTGGGCTGCGGGCTGGGCATCGACGGCGTGCGCAAGGCGCTGCTGGCGCGCGTGCTGCGCGAGAGCCGGGCGCCGGTCGTGCTCGACGCCGATGGGCTCACCATGCTCGCGAAGGAGCCCGATCTGCTGACCACGCGTCCCGCGGGCGCGACCACGATCCTCACGCCCCACCCGGGCGAGTTCCAGCGCCTCGAGCCCCGCGCGGCCGCGCTGGGCGCCGACCCGACCAGCCTGGCCGAGGCCTTCGCGCGCGAGCACGGCGTGGTCGTCGTGTTGAAGGGCGCGACCACCGTGGTCGCCGGGCCCGATGGACGCACGTTCCTGAACGTCACGGGGAGCCCGGCCATGGCCACCGCCGGGTCGGGCGACGTACTGTCGGGCCTGCTGGGAGGGCTGTTGGCGGCCGATCAGGGCCGGCACGCCTCCGTCGAGGTCGCCGCGGCCGCGGTCGCGTTGCACGGCCGCCTGGGAACGGTGCTCGAAGCCCGCCTGGGGCAGCGTGCCGCCACCGCCGCCGACTTCGCCGGCGTGCTGCCCGACGTGATCCGCGACCTCGAAGACGCGGCCGCCGGTCGTCGGCGTAGGGAGGGGTAGCGTTGGATCACGTCGTCGTCTACGAAGCGATCGGGATCGTCCTGCTGGTGCTGTTCTCGTCGGTGTTCTCGTCCCTCGAGACCGCGCTCACGACGCTGACCTCCGTGCGGGCGCTGCAAGTCATCGAGGAGACCGGGCGGCACAAGTCCATCCTCACGCACTGGGTCGAGCGTCCGAACCACGTGCTGACCACCATCGTGGTCGGTAACACCATCGTGAACATCACCGCCTCGTCGGTGGGCACCGACCTCACGTACCGCGTGCTCTCGTCCCTGGGGGTCGATCCGCAGCACGGCCTGGGCGTGGCCATCGCCATCGGCGTCATCACGTTCGTGGTGCTGGTGTTCGGCGAGGTCGTGCCGAAGACCTACGCCAAGCACAACGCGCTGCGCGTGCTCTCGCTCTCGCCCATCTACCTGGCCGCCGAGAAGCTCCTGAACGTGGTGACGCGCGTGCTGGCCGCCATCGCGTTGCCCATCGTGCGGGTGTTCGGGGGTCAGACCGAGGGCAAGAAGGGCGTCACCGAGGCCGACATCGAGTACATGATCCGCGCGGGCGCCGAAGAAGGGGGGCTCGACAGCGATCAGCAGGAGCTGCTCTCCAGCGCCATCGAGTTCACCGACACCATCGTGCGCGAGGTCATGGTGCCGCGCACCGAGGTGCAGGCCTACGACCTCGACGAGCCGGTCGAGGCGCTCTTCCGGCTGATCCAGAAGCACCAGTTCAGCCGCTACCCGGTGTACCGCAGCCACCTCGACAAGGTCGTGGGCATTTTCTACGCCAAGGACCTGCTGTCGCGCATGCTGCAAGGCGGGGGCCCCGTGCGCACGGCCGCCGAGGTCGAGGCCATGCTGCACAAGCCGTACCTGGTGCCCGACTCGAAGAAGATCAGCGAGCTCCTGGGCGAGTTCCAGGACAAGAAGGTGCACCTGGCCGTGGTCGTCGACGAGTTCGGGGGCACCGCCGGGATCGTCACCATGGAGGACGTGCTCGAGGAGCTGGTGGGCGACATCAACGACGAGTTCGACGTCGACGAGCAGACCATCCGCGAGCTCGGGCCGCGGCGTTGGCTGGTGAACGCGCGCATCGACCTGTCCGAGCTGGCCGACGGCCTTGGGCTCACGCTCCCCGAGGACCCGGCCTACAGCACGCTCGGCGGCTATCTCATCGCGCAGGCGGGCCGCATCCCGGCCAAGGGGCACCGCTTCGCGCACGAGCACTTCCAGCTGCTGGTCCGCGACGCCGACGAGCGCCGCGTGCGCAGCGTCGAGGTGCAGCAGCTCACCGACACCACGCCGCGCCCGACGCAGGGGTGACACGGAGCCTTTCCCTTTCCGTTTCGACTTCGCTACGATGGTGTCCTCGAGAGGACGACGGTCGGGGGGAGTGACGGCATGGTGCGAGCGGTCCTCGTGGTGGCGCTGACGACCTGGCTGGTCGCCGCCTGCGGGGGGAGCGACGGTGCCCCGTCGTCCCCGGTCACCGAGCCGTCGGTCCTGCGCCTCGTGGCCATGCCCTCCATCGGCAGCGTCGACAGCGGCGCGCGGATCGAGGCCGTGCTCGCCTACCCCGAGCGCGTCACGGGGGCAGAGTGGCAGGCGTGCGTGCTGCTGGTCGACGATCCCGCGTCGGTCACCGGCTGTCCCATCCCCATGGTGCCCCTGCAAGGCTGGACGTACGAGGGCCGCTTCCGCACGCAGCTCGACACCTGGACGCTGCAGAGCGTCGGCAACCTCGGCGCGCCGTTGTTCGAGGCGCTGTCGCAGGTGGCCGCCACGAACCCCGCGTTGCTCGGGGGCTGCGCGGCCGACGTCGTCACCACCTACGACGCCTGCGTGATCGCCAACGCGAACTGGCCCGAGCAGTGCGCCTGGTCGGCCCACGAGCAGCTTCGCCCGTGCGTGCTGCAAGGCGGCACCGCGGTGCGCGTTCAGCTCACCGCCACTCTCGACGACACCAGCACGCTCGTCGCCACCCGCCGCCTGCGCTTCGAGAAGACGGGCTCGCCGGCGGTCGGCAACCGGAACCCGGTGCTCTTCAACGTCGAGATCGACGGCCAGGTCGTACCGAACGGCGAGTCCATCCAGGTGCCCGTGGGCACGACCGTCCTGCTTCGGCCCACGCCCTTCGCCCAATCGGGCGAGGACTACACCGACGCGGGGGGCGTGCTGCAGCACGAGATCCTGTCGTTCTCGTGGGTGCGCACCGGGGGCGATCTCTGCGCCGACCTCACGTCGTTCGACGACCCGGTGAACTCGCTGTTCGTGCCGCAGGACGCGGTGGGCCCGCTCACGCTGTGGGTTTTCTTCGAGGACAACCGCGGCGGCATCGACTGGACGCGCGTCGGCATCGATCCCGTCCCCACACCGTGACCCCCTGAGGGCATGGCGCGCCGTGCCCCTACATCTCTCCTTGACGATCCGTCACCCTCACACTACAAAAAGGCGCCGCCCTGCGGAGGGCGCGCGTCAATCAGGAGCCCGATCCAAGATGAGCGAATTGCGCCACACCCTGTTCGCGTCCGAGTCGGTGACCGAGGGACACCCCGACAAGGTCGCCGATCACGTCTCCGACGCCGTCCTCGACGCCCTGCTCGACCAGGATCCCCAGTCGCGCGTCGCGTGCGAGACCCTCGTGACCACCGGCCTCGTGCTGGTCGCGGGCGAGGTCACCACGCGCGCCTACGTCGACATCCCGGGGCTGGCCCGCAAGGTCATCGCCGACATCGGCTACACGGGCTCCGACATCGGCTTCGACGCCGCCACGTGCGCGGTGCTCACGTCGTTGCACGAGCAGTCGCCCGACATCAGCCAGGGCGTGACCGAGGGCGTGGGCCTGTTCGCCGAGCAGGGCGCGGGCGACCAGGGCATGATGTTCGGATTTGCCACCGACGAGGGCGCCGACCTCATGCCCACGCCCATCTCGCTGGCCCACCGCCTGGCCCGTCGCCTCTCCGAGGTCCGCCGCAGCGGCCTGGTCGACTTCTTCCGCCCCGACGGCAAGACCCAGGTGGCCGTGCGCTACGATGGCTTCAAGCCCGTGGGCCTCGAGAACGTGCTGGTCTCGACGCAGCACAAGCCCGACCGCTCCTACGCCGACATCCGCGAGGCCGTGGTCGAGCACGTGATCAAGCCGGTGGTGCCGCCCGAGTGGCTGCCCTCCGACGAGCACATCTTCGTGAACCCCACCGGCAGCTTCGTGTACGGCGGCCCCGCGGCCGACACGGGGCTGACCGGGCGCAAGATCATCATGGACACCTACGGCGGCATGGGCCGGCACGGCGGCGGCGCCTTCTCGGGCAAGGACCCGACCAAGGTCGACCGCAGCGCGGCCTACATGTGCCGCTACGTGGCCAAGAACCTCGTCGCGGCCGGCCTCGCGTCGCGCCTCGAGGTCCAGGTGTCGTACGCCATCGGCAAGGCCGAGCCCCTGTCGCTCTTCGTCGACAGCTTCGGCACCGGCAAGCTGCCCGACGAGCGCATCCTGGCCATCCTGCGCGAGGTCTTCGACTTCCGCCCCAAGGCCATCATCGACAAGCTCGACCTGCGGCGCCCCATCTTCCTGAAGACGGCGGCCTTCGGCCACTTCGGCCGCGACCTGCCCGAGTTCACCTGGGAGCGCACCGACATGGTCGAGATCCTGCGCGACGCCGCGGGGTTGTAGACCGAACCCTCCCTCCGGAGTTCCCCGATGCGGGCCGACGAACACGAACGGATGTTCCGCTTCGAGACGGAGCACTTCTGGTTCGTGGGCACGCGCGCGGTCATCCGGGATCGGCTGGACGCGACCACCATCCTCCCGCGTCCACCGCGCCGGCGCCCGGTGCTGCTCGACGTGGGCTGCGGCACCGGCTCGTTCCTGGCGTCGCTGCCCGATCGCTACGAACGGCTCGGCCTCGACTACTTCCACGCGGCGCTGCACTTCCACCGGGGACGCGGCGACTGGCCTCTGCTGCAAGGCAGCGCCACCCGCCTGCCCCTGGCCGACGGCAGCGTCGACGTGGTGACCGTCCTCGACGTGCTCGAGCACCTCGAGGACGACGTCACGGCCGTCGCCGAGATCCGGCGCGTGCTCGCGCCCGGAGGCGTGTGCCTGGCGACGGTCCCCGCCTTCCAGGCGCTCTGGAGCACCCACGACGACGCCCTCGGCCACCAGCGGCGCTATCGCCGCGAGGGGTTCGTGCGCCTGTTCGAAGAGGCCGGGCTGGTCCCCGAGGCCGTCAGCTACTACAACACCTGGCTCTTCCCCGCGCTGGCCGCCAACCGCCTGGTGCGACGCCTGCTGCCGAAGAAGCCCGGGCCCGCCACCTCCGACCTGTCCGAGCTGCCCCGGCCGCTGAATCGCGCCCTGGCCGCGCTGCTGGCGTCCGAGGCTCACCTGCTGCGGCACGGGCGGTTGCCGTTTGGCGCGTCGCTGATCGGCACGTTCCGGAGGCCCTGAACCGGCCTCCCGGTCACTAGAAATGAAACAGGTTCAACGGCTCGTCGGCCAGCCGGATGTCGAGCCGGTCTCCGAAGCCCATGCGGTGTTGCAGCCGATGGCCGTCGACGAAGGCGGCGCCGTCGAAGACGCGCGACGTAAGGCTGATGCCGTCGACGATCAGGCCTCCGGAGAGCCGGTAGGCCCCGCCCTCGGAGCGGAAGGGCTCGCGCACCAGGTACTGCAGGCTCTGCTCCCGGAGGGGCCGCACCTGGCCGCCGGCGGCCTTGATGGCTCCGGTGGAGCCCGCCGCGGTCGCGAACCAGACACCCGAGCTCTTCTGCCACTCCTCGACACCGGCGTGGGCCAGCACGTAGTCGCTGATGGCAGCCGGGCAGCGGTGGGCGAAGAGCACGTCGTTCAGGGGGCGGTCGGGGAGCATTCGGCCGTTCAGTCGGAGCTCCATGCGGGCGACGGGGAAGGGTTCGACCTCGCCGCCCAGCACGGCCGGCAGCTTCTGTTCGAGATCGGTCGCTGTGACCGAGCAGAAGTGGCCCACCGAACGGTTGGGGTTCGAGTTCACGCCCAGGACCGGGGTGGCCTCGACCCAGTGCGCGGCGTCGAGCAGCGTGCCGTCGCCGCCCACGGTGATGACCAGACGTGCGCGCGCCACCTGGCGCCTCGTGGGGCGATGGTTCACGTCGAAGGGCACGGCCAGGCGCCCGAGCAGCGCGAGCACGGCGTCGAGCGTGGCGTGGTGGCTGGCGTGGCTCGGGAGCACGTGCCGCACCAGGTCGGAGCGCTCCTCGAGGCGCGCCAGGAAGCGCGGGTCGCGCCGGTCGATGGCGAAGCGCTCGTAGACCGAGAGCTTGGGGATGACCAGCACGGAGCCGGGCGACGGCGTGGCGGTGCGGCGTCCTGTCAAGGCGGGCGTCCTCCGTCGCGTAGACTACTCCGGGAGGGTGCGCCGCGCCAGCCGGCGAACTGCCACGAGGGCCAGCAGCGCCCCCAGGAGCGACAGCGGGCCGGAGGTCGCGCGCCCCGTCGCGCAGCCCCCGCCGCCGCCAGCCTCGTCGGAGTCGGCCACCGCGGCCGTGTCGGAGGCGGCGTCGGCGGTCGTGTCGGCGGCGTTGTCGGACGCCGTGTCCCCACCGATCTCGGGGGCAGGCTCGGCGGCGACGTCGTTCGCCTCGGGAGCGGGCTCCGTCGGCTCGACGACCACGGGCGCCTCCGGGTCGGCGTAGCGATCGGGGTGCTCCAGGTACTGCAGCTTGGCGACCACGTTGCGGCGCACCTCGAGCATCCTGGTGTAGTCGAGCGTCCAGGGCGGGTCGGCGGGGTCGAAGTGCGCGTCGAGGGGCTGGCCGAAGGCGCGGTAGACGGTAGCCACCTGGGCCCGCACGTAAGCCTCGCCGCCCGCCGCGGCCGCCAGGCGGAAGAGCTCCCAATCCTCGAGGCCGTCGCGCACCTGCTTCAGGCGGTACGAGGCCACCGGGCCGTCGATGGCGACGTCGGGGGGAGAGCCGGCCCCGGGCAGGCTGCCGTCGTGGTCTCCGGGGTAGATCAGGATGCCGTCGCCGTTGCGCGAGAAGAGGTCGCCGAACCCCGGCAGGTTCACGAGCACGTGCCAGGGGTCGGGGTCCTGCCAGTAGCTGACGCGCCAGTACAGGAAGCCGGTCGCATCCTCGGCCCACGCGCCCCACTTCAGGAGGCGCGGCTCCCAGCCGAGCGGGCTGTCGACGTCGTAGCCCATCTGGGGCGGGAAGTTGGCGTTGCACACGTAGAACCACAGCTCGACGCCACGCTGCCGCAGCTCGACGTACTTCGCGGGGGAGGCTCGCATGCCCGCCGGCCAGTAGGTGTCGCCGTACATGGGCGTGACCGGGCACCAGATGCCCACGCAGCCGTCGAGCTCCTCGACCCAGGGGCCCGTGACCAGCGCGTGGCCCTTCCACAGGTCGGTGTAGCGGTCCAGCAGCGCGGTGTCGGCGGCGATGGCCTCGATGGCGCCGGCGTGGGAGGGCATCCAGGGCTCGTCGGCCGAGTACAGGTACGTGTGGTCGAGCCAGCCCTTCTCTTGCAAGTGCAGGGCCATGGTCGCGGCCGCGTGCGCCCACTGGTCATCGGTCAGGCCGCCCTTGCCGTGGCCCGGCTCGAAGAAGCCCAGGTTGAAGCGCTGGAGGCCGGCTCCGTCGGGATACCAGCTGCCGTCGAGGCGGGGCCCCATGATCGCGTCGAACCCGCTGAAATCGACCGCCGCCACGGTGCCGTCGTCGGCGAAGGTGAACGAGCCGTAGCCGAGGCCGTGGCCGTGGTCGGTGGGGTCGATGCGGTGGCGGTGCAGCAGGTGGTGGTAGTTCTTCACGATACGCTCGCGCGTCGCCTCGTCGGGGCCGCCGGGGCCGCCGTGGTAGTCGTTGATCGAGCCGTCGCCGAAGCCGAAGGCCGTGGCCACCGTGCGCTCGTCGGGCAGGGTCACCTCCCACACGTGCACGGCAACGTCGAGGTCGGCCAGGGTCGCGCCGCCGGCCGTGACCGTCACCTTGCCGGCGTAGTCGCCGGGCGGTGTGTCGACGGGCACGTGCCAGTCGACGAACACGGTCTGCAGGTCGCCGGCCGGGACGGCGAAGGGCGCGGCCACGGGCTCGTGGGCGTCGGAGTAGGGGTCGACGAAGGGTACCAGCGCGTCGGGGTAGGCCCCGGGCAGGCGCAGGTACTCGGGGATGGCGCCGTCGCAGCCGTGGGCGTGGGCGAAGTCGCAGGGCGACGCGAAGTCGAGGTCGACGTAGTGCTCGAGGGTCAGCTCGGCCTCCGCCGCCGGTAGCTTGGCTCCCTCGGGCCCGTCCAGGTCGGACAACGTGACCGTGACGCCGTCGAGGGCCTCGGCGGAGGCGATCACCACCTGGAACGCCACCCACTCGTTGCGCACGGCCTCGAGCTGGATGGCCGTGGCGGCGACCGCGGGCGTGCCGTTCTTCAGCACCTTCACGACCGACGGCTCGAGGCGCACCACGGGAGCCGCGGCGACCGGCGACGGCGCCCCGAGGAGGGCCAGCAGGAGGGGGACGAGGGTACGGACCATGGGGACCTCCGAGAAGGCCCCGGAAGGATCGACCAGCGCGTCAGTTTCCGCAATAGCCCATTTGGTCGGGCATGCAGGCCCCGCACATGGGGCACAGCTCGATGCAGCCGCACACGCTGGCGCCGTGGCACGTGGACGAGGCGGGGCAGTCGCCGTCGTTCCAGCAGCAGGCGACGTCGCCCAGGCACGCGGGACCGAGCGGGTCGGGGACGCAGCTGCCGGGGAGGCCGCCCGCGCCGCCATCGCCTCGGCACACCATCCCCTCGGCGCAGTCGAGGTCGCCGGTGCAGCACCCGGCTGGCAACTCCTGGCAGGCGCCGGGAAAGGTGCCGATCGCGCACAGCATGCCGCACGGGCAGAAGGTCGCACCGACGCAGGCCGCGCCGTTGCAGTCGGCGGACGTGTAGCAGTGGCCGGGGTTCGGCTTGGCCACGCACGTCTTCGTCAGCGCCAGGCAGAACTGGTCGACCCCGCAGTCGGCGTCGGACGTGCAGCAGCCGTACTGGTCCTTGGGTGTGCAGGTGCCGGGGATGTCGCAGCCGTCGCCGTAGGTGTGGCCGCAAGGGCACGGGGTGGCGCCAAGGCACAGATCCTCGGGCTTGCAGTCGTCGTCGACCCAGCACATGCCGTCGGTCAGGATGGGCTTGCAGGCGCCCGGGATCTCGTCGGCGAAGACGTCCGGAAGGAAGACGCACTGTTGGCCCTGGCCGCAGTCGGCGTCGCTGCCGCAGCAGTCGTCGACGGGCAGGTCGACGCAGGTGCCGGGCGCCTGGATCTGGCCGCACAGCGTGCCACAGGCGCAGAACGTGGCGCCGGAGCACACCTTCCCGACGGCGCAGTCCAGGTCGTCCCAGCAGGGACCCTCGGACGTGATGGCCGGCAGGCACACGCCCAGGCCCGAGGTCGGGTCGACGCCCGCGCACACGAACTCCTGGTCGACCGGCAACAGGCAGTCCTCGTCGCTCTGGCAGCAGCCCAACACGCCCTGGCAGGTGCCAGGCGCGTCGACCATGTCGCAGTCGGCGTCGCAGGGGCAGATGGCCGCACCCACGCACTCGCTCCCGAAGCCGCACTCGCCGTCGTCCCAGCACTTGCCGTCGAAGGCTGCGGGCAGCTTGCAAACGCCCGCGTAGCCGCCGGGGCCCTCGCCCGCGCAGATGGCGTCGCCCGTGCACTGCGCGTCGGTGAAGCAGCAGTCGTTCCACGAGGGCAGGCAGGTCCCCGCGACCGAGATGCAGTTCATGTCGCACGAGCACAGCTGCTCGCCCTTGCACACGAGCTCCTCGCCTCCGCAGTCGGCGTCGGTGAAGCACGACCCGTCGGGCAGCAGCTCGGTGTGGCACACGCCGCCGGCGCCCAGGTTCCCGGCGACGCAGTAGCCTTCGGGGCACTCGTCGTTGGTGTGGCAGCACTCGGTGGGCTGGTCGGGCTCGCAGTGCCCGGCTTCTATCCACGCGTCGCAGTCGACCAGGCAACCGCACGCCCTGGCGTCCTTGCAGTGCTCGTAGGGCTCGCACTGCAGGTCGGTCCAGCACCGCCCGTCGGCCGGGCGCGGCATGCAGATGCCGGGGGTCTGGTTGCTGCCGGTAGCCGCGCACACGTAGTCGCCGAACGCGGTGCAATCCAGGTCGGACTCGCAGCAGTCGCTCGGCCCCTTCACGCACGTCCCCTCCCAGGGCAGGCTGCTCATCATGCAGTTCGTCTGGTGCTCGCCCAGGCACCTCTCGTCGACGCCGCAGTCGGTGTCGAAGAAGCACCCCCCGTCGGTCGGCGCCGGCCAGCACGTGCCGGGCGCGCCGAAGTCGAGGCCCAGGCAGACGCTACCCTCGGCGCAGGCGTCGGCGGTTTCGCAGCAGCCCGTGGGGTGCGGAACGTCGGCGGTGTCGGCGCCGTCCGCGGCCTCGGTGACGTCCAGCGGGGGCAGGTCCGAGGTGCCCGGGTCGGACCCGAAGCCGTCCGGTGGGACCGTGACGTCGGCTCCATCGTCGCCCGAGACGTCAGTCGTCGTGGCGTCGTTCGCGGCATCGCTCCCGGTGTCGTTCCCCGCCACGTCATTGGTCTCACAGCCGGCCAGGAGTAGCGCCGAGCCCAGGGCCAGGACGGTACAGAGCTGTCGCAGCGCGGTCATGGTTCCCTCCACGAGGACGTCATCCGTTGTCCTGACGCTTCTGCAGGACGTGTGCCAAGACCGCGTCGAGGAACGCGCGGGCCTCCTGTCAGGCAGGTTTGGGCGGATTCGCGAGCGCGGCGCCCTCGGACGGCGGACAGGGATGTGAGAAGTATTTCACCACTCTGCGACGCTCGATGCCACCCGGTCCGCCGCCCCGCGTCCGGCGGCGATGGCCTCGTCGACGTTCAGGTAGTCGTAGCGACCCTGGCGCCCCACGCTCTGCAATCCGCGGACGCCATCGAGCCACCCGAGCACCAGCGCCAGGTCGGCCTCGAAGCCCACGCGCCAGGCGGGGTAGGCGTAGCGTTCGCGCGTCACGTAGGCGGCCTCGACGGCGCCGTCGAACGGCACCGGGCTCACGCGGCGGAGCCCCTCGAGCGTGGCCGCGATGGTGGCCGCGTCCGGGCCGTCCCAGGCGGGCTCGCCCGGATCCGCCGTGATCTCGGCGCACACCACCGTGCGGTCGGGTCCATACAGCCCCGGGATGATGCCGCCCATCTCCGAGACGCGGTTGAAGGGCAACGCCGGGTCCTGGAAGTAGGTCCAGTGGTGCCGGAACAGGGCGGGGCGGCGCACGACCGCGAAGACGAACACCAGGCCGCGAAAGCGCAGGCGCGCGGCGGCGGCACGAACCGCGACCGGGGCCGGCGGATCGAGGCTCTGGACCAGCTCGCCGAGCGGCAGGGTGGAGACCAGGTGGGTAGCCTCGCGGCGCTCGTGCGCGTCGTCGGGCCCCCGGAGCACCACGGCCGTCACGCGCCCGTCGGCGTGCTCGATGCGCACGAGCTCGGTGCTCGTGCGTACGTCGGCCCGCGCGGGGCCTTCGGCCAGCATGCGGTCGAAGAGCGGTTGCAGGCCCTCGCGCGCGGTGATCTGGCTGCGGTGGAACGGCGAGTGGGCGTGGTCGACCCGCGTGGGCCGCCACCAGGGCAGCACCGTCTGCAGCAGGTGGCGACCCGTGGGGAGCGGCACGCGTCGGAGCGCCCACGCGCCGGCGATCCGGTCACAGGGCAGGCCCAGCACCTTGGCGGTGTAGTCGCGGAAGAACAGGCGGTAGAAGGGCTCGCCGAACGCCGTACGCACGACGTGCTCGAAGCTGTCGGGAGCCGGGCGGCCGAGCGCGCGGCGAGCCAGCTCGAGCGCCCGGGCTTCCGCCGCCCCGGCGGCCACACGGAGGAGCCGTTCGGGCCCGAGGGCGGTCGCCAACTGGCCTGAGCGGAACGGGTAGTCGAGGAAGTGCCCGAGGAAGTGGATGGCCGACGTGGGCACGACGCGCAGCAGCTCGTCGCCGAGCAGGGCGGCCAGGGTCTCGACCAAAGGGCGCAGGGCGTCGTTGGAGGGGTGAACCAGGTGCACGCCGGCCTTCAGCAGCAGCCCGTCGCGGTGGCGCGTGGCCGCCATGCCGCCCACGATCTCGGCGCGCTCGACCAGCAGCGACGGCACACCGCGGCGCGACAGCTCCCAGGCCGCGCCGAGGCCCGTGGGGCCGGCACCGGCGATGACGACGCGGGGCTCGCGGGAGCGGTCAGCCACCTGCTACCACCTCGCGCACCGCGGCGATCACGTGATCCTGCTCGGCCTCGGTGAGCGCGGGGTAGAGGGGCAGGGAGATCGTCGACGCGCCCAGGCGTTCGGCGTTCGGGAACTGGCCCTCGTGCGTGCCGAACCGCTCGCGGTACCAGCGCATCAGGTGGATGGGGCGGAAGTTCACGGCCACGCCGACGCCGCGGTCGCCCAGCCCGGCCAGCACGTCGTCGCGCCGCGCCGGATCGACCTCGATCGTGTACAGGTGCCGCGCGCTCACGACGCCCTCGCGGATGCGCGGCGACCGGACGCCGACGAGCCCCGCGAAGGCCTGGTCGTAGCGGGCCGCGAGCTGCTCGCGTCGGGCGCGGCGCGCTTCGAGCACCGGAAGTTGCGTGCGCAGCATGGCCGCCTGCAGATCGGTGAGGTTGGCCTTGTAGCCGAGCTCGAGCTGATCCCAGTGCCGGTAGCGCGCGCCGTAACGGTCGGCGGCGTCGCGATCGATCCCGTGCAGGCGCAGGCGTCGGAGGTGCGCCGCGAGCTCGCGGTCGTTGGTGGCGATGGCGCCGCCCTCGCCGCACGTGAGGTTCTTGGTCGCGTAGAAGCTGAAGCACGCCGCGCGGCCCGCCTGGCCGGGTCGCAACCCGTCCCGCAGGCCCTCGACGCAGTGGGCACCATCCTCGATCATCGCGAGCCCGTGGCGCGAGGCCACGGCCTGCAAGGCGCGCACGTCGGCCATCTGCCCGTACAGGTGCACCGGGATCATCGCGCGCGTGCGCGGCGTGACGGCGGCCTCGACGGCGGCAGGATCGAGCAGCCCGGTGTCGGCCTCGACGTCGGCGAAGACCGGGGTCGCGCCGGCGTACACCGCGACGTTGGCGGTGGCCACGAACGAGGTGGGCGGCACGATGACCTCGTCGCCGGGGCCCACGCCGAGGGCCACCAGGACCAGGTGCATGGCGGCGGTGCAGCTGGACACGCCCACCGCTTCGGGCACGCCCAGGAAGGCGGCCAGCTCGGCCTCGAAGGCGCGTGTCTCGGGGCCGGTGGTCAGGAAGAGGCTGCCGACGACCCGAGCCAGCGCGTCGATCTCGGCCTGCCCCAGCGAGTGCCGGTAGAACTCGACCTTCATGCGTCCTTGTCCAGGACGTAGTTGCGGACCATGTTGTACACCGTGGTCAACCGGCCGCGCAAGCTGCCCCACGAGCGGAGCCGCAGCCCCTCGCGCACCAGCCGGCGCGGGCTCGTGTAGAAGCGCAGGTAGGCCTTCCGCACCGCTGCCGAGACCTGGCTCACCGTGACGTCCGGCGACACGAACTGAGCGCTGACTCCCTGGAAGAAGTCGCTCCACGTGAGCTCGCCCGCCGCGACGCGGTCGGCGATGCCCAACTGGTCGAAGAGGCGGGAGCCCGGCAGCGGCGTGGGCGTGTAGAAGTGCGCATAGTCCGGCGCGGTGCGATCGATGTAGGCGAGGGTCTCGGCGATCGTGTCGGCGGTCTCGCCCGGCAGCCCGAAGACCCAGTAGGTGAGGGCGGGCAGGCCCACCTTGCGGCAGGCCGCCAGGGTCTCTTCGCCACGCGCCGAGGTAGCACCCTTGCGGATGGCCCTGAGCACGCGGTCGGAGCCCGACTCGACGCCCAGCGCGACCAGCCGGCAGCCCGCCGCCTTCATGCGCGCCAGCACCTCCTCGTCGACGGTGTCGACGCGGCTGTTGCAGAACCAGGTGATGCCCAGGTCGGCCGACAGCAGGCGCTCGCAGAGCGCGAGCGTCCAGTCGCGATCGCGGCTGAACACGTCGGACTGCAGGAAGAAGTCGCGAACGCCCCGCGTGCGCCGCACGTAGGTGATCTCGTCGACGATGCTCTCGGGGGAGCGGGGCCGCCAGGCCGAGCCGTGGAAGGCGTGGGTCGTGCAGAAGACGCAGTTGGCCGGGCACCCGCGCGAGGTCTTGATGAGCGCGAAGGGCTGGTGCGTGTCGGTGGCCAGGTGCTCCCCGGTGGCCATGGCCTCGTGGGAGGGCATGGGCAGGCTGTCGAGATCGGCCACGAACGGGCGGTCGGGGTTGTGCCGCGAGGCATCGCCGTCGCTCCAGCTGAGGCCCGCCAGCACGGTCATCGCGGCGTGATCGTGTGCCAGCGTGCTCACCAGGTCGCGCGCGGTCAGGTCGGGCTCGCGGCGTACGACCACCGCGCGGGGCGAGCGGAACGCCGCCAGGTAGTCGTCGGGGCGCACGCTGGCGTGGGTGCCCCACCACGCGAACGTGGCCCTGGGCAGTGCGGCGGCCAGGTCGCGTACCACCGCCACGTCGTCGTCGAGGGTGGCCGTGATCGACAGGACGAAGACCACGTCGGGGGCGAAGGCCACGGCCCGGGCCAGCATGGCCTCCCACGACAGGCCCAGGTGGTTCGCGTCGAGGATGGTCGCGGCGTGCCCGTCGGCGGCCAGCAGCGCCGCGATCAGGCCGTATTCCACGTTCGGCCACAGGCCGACGATCACCTTGCCCTGGCAGCGGCCGACGCGCAGGCTGCGCGTGCCGTCGCGCGTGACGGGGTTCAGGAGGAGGACCTTCACGCGGGGGGCTCCTGGACCACGGCGGCGCTCTTCCGTACGACGCGATCGTCGAGCACCAAGGCGTCGAGCCCGCAGCCGAAGAAGCAGTCGAGGGCGTCGTCGGCGGTGCACACGATGGGCATGCCGGCTACGTTGAACGAGGTGTTCAGGAGCAGGGGCACCCCGGTCAAGCGCTGGAAGGCGAGCAGGATGGCGTGGAGGCGCGGGTTGGTGGCCGCGTCGACGGTGTGCACGCGCACCGTGCCGTCGGCGTGGAGCAGCCCGGGGATGCGCTCTCGCCAGGCTTGGCGCACGGGGCGCACCTTCTCCATGAACAGGGACTGGAATCCGGGCGGGGCCTCGAAGACCTCGTGCACGTGGTCGGCCAGGATCGAGGCCGCGTAGGGGCGGAACCACTCGCGACGCTTCACGTGCTCGTTCACCTTGTCGCGCACCTTGGGGTCGCGCGGATCGGCGAAGATGCTGCGGTTGCCGAGGGCACGCTGGCCGAACTCCATGCCGCCCGCCGCGTGTCCGACCATGTGGCCGTCGGCGACCAGGCGGGCGATGGCCTCGGCGGGATCGGCGACGCGGTGCGAGGGCAGCTTGCGCCGCGCCAGGGCCCGGGCCGCCCCCTCGCCGTCGACGGCGGGGCCGAAGAAGTTGTGGCGCGCGAAGCCGTGCCCGCCTCGCCCGTTCAGGTTCACGTACAGCGCCGCTCCGATGGCCGAGCCGCTGTCGTCGGGGTACGGCGGGATGTGCACCTCGTCGAAGGGCGCGTCGCCCACCTCGAGCTTGCCGTTGGCCACCGAGTTCATGAAGCACCCGCCCGCCAGCGCGACGCGGCGCTCGCCGGTCACGACGCGGGCATGGCGCAGTACGGTGAGGATCGTGTCCTCGAAGCTGCGCTGCAGTGCCCAGGCCAGGGCGTAGTGCCGCCCGTCGAGCTCGCCGCCCGCGGGGCGCGCCGGCAGGCCGACGGCCGCCGCCAGCGGGCCGTAGTCGCGCGGGCGATGGAAGACGTAGTGCTCGAAGCGGTTCAGGTCCAACTCGTAGCGCAGCCGCCCGTCCTTCACGTCGAGCGTGTAGAGCGTGCGCACGCGCTCGAGCAGGCGCGCGCCTTCGCCCGGGTCGGCGTAGGCGCCGAGCGCCATCACCTTGTACTCGTCGGCGTCGGGTTGGAACCCCAGGAACTCGGTGAAGAACGAGTAGAACGAGCCCACCGAGTGGGGGAACTTCACGCGTTCGGCGATCCGGATGGTACCGCCCTGCCACGAGCCGATGGTGAGCGTGTCTTCCTCGCCGAAGGCGTCGACCGTCACCACCGCGCCGTGGTCCCAGGGGCTCGTGAAGGCCGCGCTGGCCGCGTGCGCCAGGTGGTGATCGAGGTACGTGACGTCAAGGCCCAGGATCTGCTGCGTGGTCTGGTCGTCGGGCTCGACGTCGAGCGCGGTGGCCAGGTTGTTCGGCACGTACGTCAGGTACTTGCCGCGGCTCGAGTTGGCCTCCCACAGCAGGTTCAGGTTGCGACGCAGGTTGCGCGAGGGATTCCAGGCCACGGCCACGCCGTCGAGGTCGCCGGACGTGAGCCCCGACCGCGCCAGGGCGTCGCGCAGGGCCCGGGTGGGGAAGCCGCGATCGCGCTTCTGCCGGGAGTAGCGCTCCTCGCACCCCGCGGCCAGGATGTCGGCGTCGGCGACCAACGCGGCCGAGGCGATGTAGCCGCTGATGTTCAGTCCGAGGGTTCGCAAGGAGGCTCCGCGCCGGTTTCCGCTCGTGCGGCGATTGTTTAGTATACCTGTCCCGGCGGGGCCTTGACAAGCTGCGACGGCGCGTCGCGCCGAAGGTCGGCGACCTCGGCCGGGGCGATCGGGAGCAGCGACAGCGTGAGGGTCGGCGTCGAGGGCTGGAACCAGGGGATGCCAAGGCTCTCGTACGTCTGGTTCGGGATCTCGACGTCCTGCAACGGCGGGGCCTTCACCACGCGGCGCAGCCAGCGGCACGAGGGGTTCAGGGTCTCGGGGCGCCGTGCGCGCGCGCAGTCGAGCCCGAGCGCTGCCACGATCGGTCCGTCGGCGGGCAGCGGCAGCGCCAGGAACGTCGACAGGGGGACGACCGTGAGGCGCTTCCTGCCGGCCGCGGCCAGCGCCTGCCACAGGTGATCGGTGCGGAACACCTCGTGGACGCGCCGCACGCCGAGTTGCTCCTCGCTCATGTCGACCGCGTCGTCCGGGAGCAGGACGGTCGCTCCGTCGGGGAGCCTCGAGACGGCCTCCTCCACGAAGCGCGCCTCGGCCTGCGGCGAGCGTTCTCCGTCTGCCGGCAGACCGCGATGCGTGCCCAGCGGTGCCAGCACCACGGCGGCCAACACGGCGCCCGCGGCCCAACGGGAAGCGCCGGGTCCCACCCAGTCCAGTACGCGCGCGGCGCCCACGCCCAGCGAGACCGCCATGAGCCCCGAGAAGACCGCGTGCAGGCGCAAGCCCTCGGCCAGCACGACGCCGGTGTGCGAGCGCGACGTCGCGAGCCAGGCCACCAGGGGGAGCCCCAGGAGCAGCAGCGGCGCAACCGGAAGTCGACGCCGGCCGGCCTCGAGCCGCGGGAGCAGCGACATCGCCCAGGGGATCAGGAGCGCCAGCGGGAACATCCCGGGCTCCAGCAGGAAGAAGCGCAGCCCGGCGTGGTCGACGTAGCGCTGCGGGCCCTGCTCGACGTAGTAGCGGACGAAGGGGAACTCGGGCACGACCTGGGGTGACGGCAGGAAGGCGTTGCCCGACGCGCGCTCGACCACCTGCGCGACCAGCAGGTACGCGCCCAGCGAGAGCAGCAGCGGCATGCCGAGAGCGGACCACGGGGCGCGCGCGAGCCCACGATCGGCCAGGAACCACAGCGTGGTCACGAGCGCCAGTGCACCGGAGCCGGCCGCCAGCAGCGGCAACGCGTCGCCGCCCTTGCCGAGGTCGGCGGCGTGGTCGCGGAGAAAGCCCGCGTAGGGCAGGGCCAGCACCAGCGCGATCGTCGCGGCCGGCACGAACCGGCGCCAGAGGCCGCGGGAGCGCACCTCGGCCAGCATCGCGAGCTGCGCCGCGGCGACCGGGAGCGCGAGGCCGGCGGCCTCGAGCCGGCACTCGGCGAACAGCAAGAGCGCGAGCGCCCACGTCGCGACGGGGAGCACCCCGGGCCGCTCGACGGCCGCCAGCACACGCTCGAACGACAGCGTCAGCAGGAACGCGGCGGGCATCGAGAGGTCGATCCCGTTCGAGAAGAACACGGCCGCCGGGTACGTGGCCAGGGCCAGGCCTGCCAACAGGGCTCCCGACGGCCCGCCAAGGCGCCGGGCGAGCAGCGCGGCCGGCACGGCGGTCAGCGCGCCGACCAGCGTGGTGAGCCAGCAGCCGACCGCTACGCTCGGCCCGGTCACCGCGTAGACCGCCATCAACAGCACGCGGTAGGCCGGCGGGTAGGCCGCCCCGAGATCGGCGCCGAAGCCGCCGGACAGCCAGGTCGCGGCGTGCAGCACGTGCGTGAAGTCGCCGTTGGCCGCGCCGATGGGGTGGCGCGTGGTCAGGAGCGCGCGGACGGCGACGGCCCCGACGACCAGCGCGGCCAGCTCCACCGCCTGGCGGGGGTTGGTGCGCGCGCTGCGCACACCCTGCACGACCAGCAGGGTCACCAGCGCCAGCACCTCGAGGAGCGCCAGCCAGGTCACGACGCGCGGCGAGGCCCAGACCGGGGCCGACGCCGTCGGGCCGGCAGGCGGCGCCAGGGCCTCGCGGAGGCCGTCGAGCAGCTCGGCGGCGTCGGCACGGCCGGCGGGCGGCAGCGCGAGCCGGGGACACTCGCTCGGGGGGAGGGCGCCGATCGCGGCGAAGAGCGCTTGAAACCGCGGCTCCCAGGTCTCGGTCTCGCCGGGATCGAGCACTCGGCGGCTCGAGACGACCTGGCCGCTGGCGAGGCGGCCGAGCCACGCGAGCGCCTCGGTCGCGCCGTCGTGCCCGAGGAAGACGACGACGCCCCCGCGCCCGTCGTCGGTGATCGCCTGCACCGGCAGCCCCCGTCCCGTGAGCCTCTGGCGCAGCTCGGCGTCGTCGCAGGGAGCGCCGTCGACCGGCGCGGCCGCCGCGACGAGCAGGAACAGCAGCAGGGCGACGCGCATGGAACGAATCCCGGGAAGCCTCCGTTTCACGTTAGGGGAGCCCCCGCGCTTCGGTCAACCCGGACTCGCGAGCCCGGGTGTCTTCGACCCCGACGCGCGCCAGCAGGCGAGCCTGCGCCGCGGCGTCGAGGCGCCGGAGCGCGAAGTGCAACAGGGACGGTGGCTGGCCGAGCAGGTCGGCGCTGTGCAGCGTGTAGCCCCGCGTCGGGACGTCGCGCGCCGCGTCGGGGGCGCGAGACGCGAGCGAGCGCGCCAGCTCGCAGTCGCGCGATTCGCTCTGCGGGCGCTCGGCGCGATAACAGTCGAGGCCGGCGAAGAACCACGCCTCGTCCAGCGGCGTGGCGACCATCTCCAGCTCGCGCAGGCCCAGGATCGAGAGCGCGCGACCCTGCGCGGCCGCGAGCGCCATCAGCAGGTGCGGCGTGCGGAACAGCTCGGCCGAGGCGGCGAAGCGACCCACCTCCGGGCGCAGATCGAGCAACTGGTCCGGCAGGATGACCGTCGCGCCGTCCGGGAGGCGGGCCAGCGCGTCGCGCGCGAACAGGTATTCGGCCCGCTGGTCGCGATCGGAGTCGGAGAGGAAGGGGCGATGGGTGACAGCGGGGGACAGGACCACGGCGCCGAGCATCGCGGCGAGCGCCACGAGCAGCCCGCGTGACGGCCGGCTCCAGGCCAGCAGGCGCCCGGCGCCTACCCCGATGCCGGCCGCCACCAGCCCGCTCAGCGGCACGTGCAGGCGCAAGCCCTCGGCCAGCCCGATGCCCGTCGCGACGAACGCGGTCAGGTCGGTCCCGGCCAGGGGCAGCACGAGCAGCGCGACGCCCCCAGCGGCCAGCACAGGGCCGGCTCCATCCGCGCGCGGGAGTAGCGCCAGCGTCAGCAGCGCCGCGAAGGGCAGGGGCAGGAACGCGGGTTGCTCGGTCCAGCGGTGGATCAGCCCCAGTGAGACGTAGTTCCACAGGCTGAGATCCGCGTGGAACGCGTGGAAGGGGGCCTCGGGTACCGTGAACGGCACGGGCAGGAACGGGTCGCCGTGGAAGCCCATCGTAAGCCGCCAGACCCAGGCTCCGGCTCCGCCCACGACCGCGAGCAGCACCACCGTGCGCAGGCTCGACCAGCGCTCGAGCACCCGGGCCGCCGCCAGCGTCAGCGCGCCGGCCCCGGCGACCACCGCCGCCTGCGTGGCCAGCCGATCCAGCGCGGCCTGGCGCGACGGATCGGCGCTCGTGGCGCGAGCGACCAGCGCGACGTACGGCAGGGTGACCGCCAGCGTAGCCAGGACCGGCGCCCACGCGACCCGCGCGGTCCGTGTCAGCGCCCGCAGCTCGACGACGCGCGCGAAGTGGGCCAGCACCGCGAGCAGCGCGAGGCCCAGCGCCTCGACGCGCGTCTGGACGAAGAGCAGCATCGCGAGCGCGTACGCCAGGGCGTGCAACCGGGAGGGCTCGGCGACCAGCGCCTCGAGGTGGGCGAACGCCAGCGTCAGCAGCAGCGCGGCCGGGATTGCCAGCGTCACGCCGTTCGAGAAGAACACCGCCGGCGGGTAGGCCGCCAGGGCCAGCCCCGCCAGCACCCCGGCCAGCCGCGAGCCCGTCACGCGGCGCGCCACCAGGTACGCCGGGACGGCCGTGAGCGCGCCCAGCGCGGTCGTGACGCCGAACGCGAGCTCGGCCGACGTCCCGAATACCGCGAACAGCCCGGTCAGGAGCAGGCGGTAGGCAGGTGGATACGCGGCCCCGGGGAAGATGTCGAAGCCCGAGCGCAGCCAGGCCGCGGCGTCGACGAGGTGCGTGAAGTCGGCGTTGGCGGCCTCGATGGGGCCCCGCGGCGCCGACAACAGGCGCACCGCGAGCGCGACCACGGCCGGCAGGAGCGCCCACAGCGCCTCGCGCGGGTCGCGGCGCACCGTGCGCGCCACGAGGAGCCCCAGCACGGCCAGGTAGACCAGGATCGCCAGCGCACAGAGCCCGTGTACGGCCAGCGCCAACCCCGAGTGCTCCGGGGCCCGCGAGGTCGTCCCCAGCGCGTTCGCCGCCGAGAGCACGCGGCGAACGTCCTCCTGGGCGGCGCCCGTATCCAGCGCCCCGACGCGCAGCGCGGCGCACGACCGGAGCGTCGTGTCGGCGTCGAGCGCTCGGACCAGGTCCCCGAAGGGGGGAACCGTCGTCGCGCCTCCCATGGCCAGGCTCGCGTCGCGCGAGGTCGTAGCCAGCTCGTTCGTGGGCAGGAAGCCGAACCACAACGCGCCGGACGGATGCCGACCCTGCACGAGCGTGACGACCGCGCCCGGCGAGGCCGCCACGACCGCGCCCACCGGCAGGCCGCGCTCCAGCAGGCGTGCCCGGAGCGCCGGGAGCTCGCACCCCGGAGCCTCGGCCCCCGACGCGGGAGCAAGCCCCGTGAAGAGCACCGCGACGATGAGCGGAAGCAGCAGGACGCGCAGCGGGTCGCGGCGCAGGGAAACCATCGCGTCAGTCGGCGGGCTCGGGCTCCGGGCCGCCCGAGGCCTCGTCTGCGGGATCGTCGGCGGGATCGGCGACGTCGTCCTCGGGGACGCGCAGGTAGAACAGCGCCTCGTGGAAGAGGGTCACGGTCAGCTCGCGCACGAGCTCCTCGACGGAACCGCACACGCGCTCGAGGTTCTTCTTGAAGAGGACCACGGCGTCGGGGCGGTAGACCCAGGGGTCGACGTCCTCGCCCTCGGGGATGTCCGGGCCGGCCACGTAGGCGAAGAGCAGCGGGTTCGAGCCGCTCTCCCACTCGCCCTTGTCGTCGCGCTCGGGCATGTCGCGCACCACGACGGGTACGCCTGCCAGGTGGGTACACAGCCGCGCGGGCAGTTCGTCGACGGCCTCGCGGGCGGCCTCGAGGAAGCGCTCGGACGATACGCGCACGGGCAGGTAGTAGCGTTCGGGGTCGAGGGTCTCGGCCGTGCGGTAGGCGCGCGCGGCGTCGACCTCGTTGCCGTCGATCTCGGCCAGGATGGCGCGGTTGAACTGGGCCTCGGCGACCTCGGGATCGGCGGCCAGCACGGCGTCGACGTCGGCGCGCGCCTCGTCGACCTGGCCGAGCTCGATGAGCAGGCTGGCTCGCCGGGCCACGCCGGCCGTCCAGTCGGGGCTGAGGGCGATGGCCCGCGTGTAGGCTCCGACGGCTTCCTTCAAGCGGCCCGCGCCCTCGAGCGCCTCGGCGTACAGCGCCCACAGATCGGGGTCGGTCGGGTAGCGCCGCACGGCGAACGACGACAGGTCGAGGGCGCCGGCGGCGTAGCCCGCGTCGAGGTGCCGCTCGATGCGATCAATCAACTCTTCGGCTGTCTCGCGTGCCACGCCTGCCTCAAGAAAAGCCGCCACGGGGTAGCCAATGTAGTGGTTCGATCGGCCGCGGGCAACATATAATGGCTCGAAGGAGGTTCCATGAAGGTCATCCTGGCAGCCGATTCGACCGAGATGAGCGCGTTCGCCGCACGGTTCCTGGCCCGCCGCATCCGCGAGACCACGCGCCCCGTCCTGGGGCTGGCCACCGGCGACACGGTGCTCGGCACGTACGCCGAGCTCATCCGCATGCACCGCGACGAGGGGCTCGACTTCGGGGCGTGCACCACCTTCAACCTCGACGAGTACGTGGGGCTGACGCCGCGCCACCCCCAGTCGTACCACGCCACGATGGAGTCCACGTTCTTCAAGCACGTGAACGTCGATCGCGCGCGCACCCTGCTGCCCAACGGCTGCGCGCCCGACCTGCTGGTCGAAGCCGAGCGCTACGAGGCCGCCATCCGCATGGCGGGCGGCATCACGGTGCAGCTGCTCGGCATCGGCTCCAACGGGCACATCGCGTTCAACGAGCCCGGCTCCAGCCTGCGCTCGCGCACGCGCGTCAAGAAGCTGTCCGCCGAGACCATCCGCGACAACGCGCGCTTCTTCGAGCACCCCGAAGACGTGCCGCGCTACGTGCTCACCATGGGCGTGGGCACCATCAGCGAGGCGCGTTTCCTGCTGCTGCTCGCGTCCGGGCGCCGCAAGGCCGCCGCCGTTCGGGCCGCCCTCGAGGGTCCGCTCACCGCCATGTGCCCCGCGTCGGTCGTGCAGCTCCACCCGCACGCCTTCGTGGTCGTCGACGCCGACGCCGCCTCCGACCTCGCTTGCTCCTACGAGCCCGTGGTCGAGGTCGAGGCCGATCCCTACGAAGAGTTCCTCTCTTGATGCGGTCTGCGCTTCCGCCTACAGTCTAGCGGCCAACCTGCTTCGGGGTCCTGCATGCGCGCTTCCCGACCCGTCGTCGTGCTCCTGGCTTGCTGCGGCCTGGTCCTGGGCTGCGGCGGCGGGGGCTCGAACGGCACTCCCGACGACGACCTCGGTCCGAACCCCGACACCTCCACCGACGTCGCCGGCGACGGCGCGGCCGACCTGCCCCCCGCCGACCTGCCCCCCGAGCCCACCGAGCCCGAAGACTTCCTGATCGTCCACGGCGAGCAGGGCCGCATCCAGCAGGTCTCGATGGGCAAGTTCGACCTGTGGGTCCGCAAGCCCGACGGCAGCGAGCCTCTGAACCTGACGGGTACGAACCTGCCAGCCTTCGGCCTCACGTGCGAGTTCGGCTGCATCGTCGACGAGAAGCTCACGCACCTGGCCGTGGCGCTCGCGCCGCCCGAGGCCGGGCAGTTCGACTTCAAGTTCGGGCCCATCACGCCCGCCATGGAGGTGCGCCTGGAGAAGGCCGGCGAGCTCCACGACGTGACCGACCTGCACTTCGCGGGCAACTACGTCTTCTACAGCACGCGCATGGCGTGCGCGACCGGCGGCACGGGCTGCCAGTACAAGATCCTGCGCCAGGACATCTCGGGCGCCACGCTGCCCGAGCCCGTCGAGATGGGCGTGTTCCCGCCCGACGACGACCCCGATCTCAAAAGCGGCGCCTCGACCTACCAGGGCCACTTCTTCGTCAGCCCCGACGCCAGCACCATCCTCGTGCTGTCGCCCACCATCCGCTCGATGCGCCTGTACTCGCTGAAGGGGGGCACCATCCAGCAGCTCGGCCAGCTGCTCTGCTGGTACATGGAGGGCGGCGTGTGCGTCGGCGCGGGCTCCGCGTACGGCGATCGCGACCCGCTGGCCATCTCGAACGACTCGCGCTACGTGGCCTTCTTCGCCAAGGCGCAGAAGGACTTCATCGTGCGCCTGTACGACCTGCAGAACCCCACCGCCGAGCCGCGCCTGAACTTCCTCATGTCGGTGCCCTCGGGCGACATCAACGACCTGAACAACGCCTGCGCCAACCGTCAGCCCTGGCAGTTCCTGACCATCGAGGGCACGCCGCGCTTCACGCCCGACGACACCGGCGTCGTGCTGGTCGGCTCGGCCAAGTGCCCGACCGCCGACAACCCGCGCGACTGGACCAGCATCTACCGCATCGACGTGGCGTCGATCGGCGCCGGCTCGCCCTTCGATCCGCCCACCATGACGCAGCTCATCGACAAGCCCGACGCCAACGTGGTCCAGAACGTCATCCTGCACGACGCCGCCATGTCGCCGCAGGGCAAGTGGATCGTGTTCTCGGGCACGCCCATCTACCAGCAGAACGGGCAGCTCCTCGACGAGAGCAGCACCCGCGCCAGCACCGACCGCGAGGTCTTCCTGCTCGACCCGAAGACCGGCGAGATCAAGCAGCTGACGAACGACATCGAGTACCGCACCGAGAGCGTCTTCACCATCGGCCCGAGGTAGGCATGCGCGCGGCCCGATCCGTCGTCCTGCTGCTCGTCGTCCTCGTGGCCGCGCCCGCCCACGCGGCGGTCGGACGCTACCTGTCGCTGGGTGACACCGCGGCGCGCGCGCAGCTGGTGGTCGAGGGCCGGGTCGTGGCCTCCGAGTCCCGCGACGACGCGGCCTGGCACCGCTTCGTGACCCTGGTCACCGTGAAGGTGGACCGTCCGTGGCGCGGGCAGGCGACCACGATCCAGGTGCTGCTGCTCGGCGGCGAGGTGGGCGATCGCGTGCAGCTCGTGCCGGGCGAGGCCTCGCTGGCGGTAGGCGAGCGCGTGCTGCTCTTCCTCGAGCCCATCCCCGGGCGCGAGCAGCTGCGCCCCGTGGGCATGCGCCAGGGCGTGTTCCGGCCCGCTCCCGAGGGCTGGCGCCGCGACTTCGACGGCCTCTCGGTGGTGGCGCCCGGAGAATCGATGGCGCACGCGCAGCCCCCCGAGGCGCTCCCCCTGATCGACCTCGGCCCCGTGCTGCAGGCGCACCCCTTCGAGCCGGTCCTGCACGCGCTCCCGCCCGCGCCGGCGACCCCGCAGGTGGGCCCGTGACCACGGCGCTGCTCGCGGCCCTGCTGACCGTGTGGGTCCCCGGCTTCGAGCCGGCCATGACCGCCAACGGCATGGCGCACTGGGACACGCAGCCGGTGGGCTACCGCGTCCACCACGCCGGCAGCGACGATATCTCCGACGGCAGCGACCTGGCCGCCGTGCGCGCGTCGTTCGCCGCCTGGACCGACCTGCCGGGGGCGGCCTTCGCCTTCCGCTTCGACGGGCTCACGAACCTGACGGCGACGGCGGGCTCCGAGGGCAGCGAGGGGTCGAACCTCGTGGTGTGGCGCGAGAACCCGGCCGAGTGGGTGGCCGACGGCAACAGCCCGCTGTACTACGCCATCACCACGCTCAGCTTCGACAAGTGCTCGGCGGCCCTGGTCGACGCCGACATCGAGGTCAACGGGGGCTACCACACCTTCTCCACGTCCGACGACAGCGTGGCGGTCGACATCCAGAACGTGCTGACCCACGAGGTGGGGCACGTGGTGGGCCTCGATCACTCCGCCGACAGCTCGGCGGTCATGTACGCGAAGGCCGCCGCAGGCGAGACCAGCAAGCGCATCCTGAAGCAGGACGACCTCGAAGGCGTGCGGTACCTGTACCCGGCCGAAGGGGATCCGCCGTGGCTCGAGCAGCACGACGGCTGCGGCGGCGGGTGCGCCGTCCAGCGGGTCGGGGCGGGCGGTGCGTCGGCGGGCGGGGCGATCCCGCTCGCCCTGGCCGTGGTCGCGCTCGTCTGCCTGCGCCTCGGGCGGCGTGGGGCGGTACCATGACCGCTGCGCTCCTGATCGTGCTCGCGACGCTCGCCCCGGCCTATACGCCCTACACGACCAGCCAAGGCGCCACGGTCCACTGGGACACCGACCTGCTCTGCTACGCCATCGGCTCGAACCCGCCCGCCGACCTGCCGCTCGAGGTGGTCGAGGCCGAGCTCGATGCCGCCCTGCACCGCTGGACCGACCTGGCGTGCGCGCCCAAGCAGCTGCGCTACGACGGGCGAGTCGACGTCTTCGCCCGCGACCCGACCCCGGGCAGCGGCAACACGCTGGTGTGGGTCCATGACGCGGCGATCTGGGCAGGCGCGCCCAACCAGTACGCCCTGACCACGCTCACGGCACGACGCGTCGACGGCATCCTGCTCGACGTCGACCTCGAGCTGAACGTCGGCACCTACCACTTCTCGGCCGCCGACACGTGCCAGCCCGGCTTCGTCGATCTCGCGAACACGCTCACGCACGAGGCGGGGCACATCATGGGGCTCGACCACTCGACGGTGTTCGGCGCCACGCTCTACACGACCGCCGAGCCCTGCGACACCTTCATGCGCGACCTGTCCGACGACGACGTGGAGGGCTACTGCTGGCTCGCCACCGCCTTCCCGCCCACGGGCCAGGTCTCGCCCTGCGACCCGGGCGTGCCCGACACCACCGACGCTGCCGAGGCCGAGACGGGCGCTCCCGATACTGGCGCCGAGGCGGTCGTCGAGGTCGACGCCGGGCAGGGTGGCGGAGGCTGTGGGGTGGCGTTCGGACCGAGCCCCGCGGCGGCGTGGCTCGTGCTCATCGGGTTGCTGGGGCTCAGCCGAGTAGGCTCTCGTACCAGGTCTTGAGATCGGCGTAGACGCGCTTCTTGTCGACCTCGTTCAGGCACTCGTGGTAGAAGCCCTCGTATTCCTTGTACTCTTTTCGTGGCGCGGCCAGCGTCTCGAAGAACACGCGGTTGGTGCGCGCGTCGACCAGGCGGTCGTCGGTGCCCTGCAGCACCAGCACGGGGTACGCGGCTTCGAACGGCCTGGCCAGCACCACGCCCTGGGCGCGCATCGACTCGGTGTACCAGCGCGCGGTGGCGTCCTTCACGACCAGCGGGTCGGCGTCGTAGGCTTGGCAGACGGCGCGATCGTGGGTCAGCGTGTAGGGATCGATGCCCGAGGGTAGCGCCAGCGTGGGCACCAGGCGGCTGGCGACCTCGCCGGCCAGGCGCTTCCAGAGCGGCACCTGCACCACGAACCGCAGCCCCGGCGAGGACAGCACCACGGACTTGGGCTGGTAGCCGGTGGTCTTCAGGAAGTAGGCCGTGATGAGCCCGCCCTGGCTGTGCCCGAGCAGGTGCACCGGGTCGGCGCCCTCCTGGGCCTTCAGGTACGCCAGCGCCGACTGGTAGTCCTCGACGTAGTCGTCGTAGCTGTCGATGGCTCCGCGCGCGCCCTCGGAGCGGCCGTAGCCGCGGAAGTCGAAGGCGAACACGCTGAGGTGCAGCTCGTTCAGGAACTGCGCCAACTCGGCGTAGCGCTCGAAGTGCTCGCCGAAGCCGTGGGCGACGACCACCCAGCCGCGGGGCGCCTTGTCGCGCAGGAAGCCGACGTGCAGGCGGTACCCCTCGGGGATGTCGACGAAGCTCTCTTCGAACATCATGGCGAATCTCCCAGGTTGACGACCCGAAGGGGCGTGTAGACCGCGCCCCCAGGCTCCAGATCGCTCCGGAAGAGTACCACACGTGTCACGCTTCCGGCCACGAGCGCGAGATCGGAGCGGTCGAGATCGCTCCCCAGGCGGTCGATCGCCACCTTGCCGTCGCGCACGCGCCCCAGGGTCACGTGCGGATGGAAGGCGCGCTCCTCGTCGACGAAGCCGGCCGCCGCGAAGCGCGCCGCCAGGTCGGCGTGCAGCGCGAGCAGGCCCCCCGTGGGGTCGGTCACGCCCACGAAGACCACGCGGGCCGCCTTCGACGAGGGGAAGCCGCCGAGCCCACCCACCTGGACGGGGATGGCCGCGCGACCCCGACCGGCCGCCTCGAGGGCGTCGCCGAAGCGCTGCACGTGCTCGGGGGGCTGGTCGCCGAGGAAGGCCAGCGTGGCGTGCAGCCCCGCGGGGCGCACCCAGCGCACCCCACCGTCCTGCTCCCGCGCCGCGCGGAGCAGTCGCCGGAGCCGCTCGCGGGTCCCGTCGTCGAACTCGACGGCGGCGAAGCAACGCGTCACGGCGGGCCGCATGGCGCCTTGGGTTCCATTGACAGGTCAACGTGTTTCGCTACACTAGTTCGGACCGCCGGCCGTTTCAACCGGAAAACGAGGCCCCGCACCATGAAGATCGGCTCGAAGCTCGCATTCCTCCTCGGTTTCGTGGTGCTGGTCGGGTGCGGCGGCACGGCCTCCGACAACAACGGCGGGTTCGACTGGAACGAGCCGGTCGACACGGCCGAGCCCGACACCGAAGTCCCCGAAGTCACTCCTGATGTCGAAGCCGACGTGGCCAAGCCGGGCGGCACCTTGCAGTTCGTCGACCAGTTCGGCGACGACCAGAAGACCTGCGTCCAGAAGGACGTGTGCACGTTCACGGTCACCTACCAGAGCGAGCGCAGCCTGCGGGTCAAGTTCCTGGTCGAGGGCAAGCCGCAAGAAAACGCCGCCATCACCTACACGGTCATCGAAGACCCCGACTCCCTCGGTAAGATGGCGGTCAACAACGCGTACACGGACCCGGAAGGCATCGCCACCGGCACCGTCAAGGTGGTCGCGCCGACCAACGGCAAGTTCAAGGTCAAGGCCTCGGTTTATGGCAACAACAACGTCGATCCCGTCTACTTCATCATCAACGCGTCGACCAAGATCGACGCCTACCTGACCGTCAGCTTCGTCTACAACGGCTCCAAGCTGTTCGACGGCGTCACGGTCTACCTGTTCAAGAGCTCCCAGCCCGCGGCGGCCGACATCGCCTGCGGCGACATCGACAAGCTCGAGCTGCCCACGGCCGATCTGCAGAAGGGCCCGCACCAGCTGTCGCAGACCGCCAAGTTCGTGATGCTCCCGGGCCTCGAGGACGAGAAGGAGCAGTTCTACACGGTCGTGGCGCGCGGCGAGCTGGTCGACGGCACGCCCATCGCGTGGGGCTGCGACGACCAGGAAGGGCACGTGCTGGTCACGGCCTCGAAGCACGTCACCATCACGCTGAAGGACATCCCGCCGCGCATCGTCGGCAAGTACGACGTGCAGACGCAGATGGACCTGGTCAGCGCGCTGCCCGACAACGTGCAGCTCATCGTCAACTTCATCCTCGACTTCTTCGAGAGCCCCTCGGCCTCGCTGCTCCTGCTGGCCTGCGAGCTCTCGAACGGTACGCTCGAAGACTTCTGCGGCTGGGTCTTCACGGACCCGAACGAGCCCTCCATCTACTCGCTCACGACGATGGGCAACATCGTCCTCGAGATCATCGACTCGTTCCTGTCGGCGGCGGTCGAGAATTGGACGGGCACCGACATCTTCGGCATCGGCGAGGACGTGCGCGACATCATCAAGGAGCTCACGCTCATCGCCACCTTCGACATCAAGTGCGAGCCCGACGAGAACGGGTTCATCCCCGCGTCCTGCACGTCCGCGTCGTGGCACACGGTGTCGATCCGCTGGCGCTACGGCCTCGAGTGCCCGCCCAACGACGACAACTGCGGCAAGATCAATTTCAACATCCAGGCCATCGGGCAAGACGTGGTGCTGTCGTCGTTCCCGGCCACGCTCATGTACACCGGTGACTACAGCGAGCTCACCATCGGCGAGCACTCGCTGCTCATCAAGTACGGCCAGCTCATCAACTACATCCTGCAGAAGTTCGTGCTGCCGCGCGTGTTCGGCGACGGCTCCGACGGGCTGCCGGTCGTCGACAGCTACGAAAAACTGCTGCTCAGCCTGCTGGGCGGCGGCAAGGAGTGCCTGCAGCCCTCGCCCCAGCAGCCCTCGCCCCAGCAGAAGGGCTGCTGCGCCGTCTTCGCCGAGAGCGTCTTCGGCCAGACCGGCTCGGTGGGCACCGACGTGCTGGCCCAGGCCTGCGACACGCTGGTGCAGCTCGGCTCGGCCTACCTCGAGCAGGTGCTCGTGGGGCTCGACACGACGACGGGCGACACCTTCAAGCTGTCGACCCGCGACGGCCAGCCCTGCAAGCTGTACGACCTGAACGCCGACCAGAAGATCGACGCCTGGGGCAAGAAGGAGCCCCTCTCCGAGCGCTGCATCTGGGACCTGGACATCAACGTGTTCGGGGCCTTCGTCGACATCGACAAGAACAACTTCTACGGCTCCGAGCACCAGTAGAGCCCGGGCCTCCCCGCTTCCGTCTGTTCCGAGCGCCGATCCTCGGGCGTCTTGCGGTCGTGCTCGCCGCGCCCGCAATCCATCCCGGTCTCGACGCCCTCTCGACGCCGGACGGGGGCAGGCTCGGGCTCGCGCTGCCGTGGTCTTGAAGGCTGAGACGTGGCGCCTACGGCTGGTAGAAGTTCTCGTTGTGGTAGTCGTGGGTGAGCCAGCGGCCGCCGTTGGCGGTCAGCTTGGTCTTGATCACCGCGTTCGGAAACGCCAGATCGGCCACCCACCACAGGTCGTGCCGCTCGAGGGCGACCTCCTCCATCTCGAACACGAGCAGGGCGTAGACGTACACGCGCACCGTGGCGAAGCTGGGGCCGAAGCCGTGGTCGTCCCAGGCGTTCACTCCGATGTGGTAGGTGGCGCCGTCCTCGGGCACGTCGAGGTTGATGTTCTCGGGGCCGGCGCCGTCGGTGTCGTCGCGGTCGAGGCTGGGATCATCGTTGGTGGAGGCCGCGCTGCCCCAGTTCTGGGCGGGGAAGAACCAGAAGGTGTCCCACGCCGGGTCGAACCACGGGTCGGGCAGGCCGTCGCCGTCGAGGTCGGGCTGGCCGGCGTTCGGGTGCGCGAAGTGCAGGTCGAGGTCGGCGCCGGCCATGGGCCCCTCGTCGGCAGGGTTCTCATCGCCGGGTGTGACCCAGAGCAGCTCGACGTGCAAGGCTTCACAGGGGACCGCGTAGACCACGGCCTCGGCCACGTTGCAGGACGGCGTCCCGGCCGCGTCCCACACCGTCAGGCGGAAGGTGTACTGCCCGGCCACGTTGGCCTCGAAGGTGGGGCTGGGGTAGCTGGGCGTCGGCACGAACACCGCGGTCGACCCGGAGGGCTGGACGACCTCCCACTGGTACGTGGCGATGGGGCCGAGGACCGCAGTGCTGCCCTCGCCGGACAAGTGCAGCACGGTCTGGGGGCACACCTCGTCGCCCTCCGGGATGGCGATGACGGCCAGGACGTCGCAGTCGCCGGCGGGCACGTGTTGGCACGCCTGCGAGACAGCGTCGCACGTGTCGATGGTGGTGGGATCGCCGTCGTCGCATGCGCCGCACGACCCGCCGCAGCCATCGTCGCCGCAGGCCTTGCCCTCACACGAAGGCACGCAGGGCCCCCCGGTGTCGGTGCCGTCGGGGGCGGTCGACTCCCCCGGTGCGTCGGTGGTGGCGTCGGTGGTGGTGTCGGTGGTGGTGTCGCCCGGGGCCGCGTCGTCGGGCGCGGCGTCGACGCCGGGCGCGTCGGCGTTCGTCACGTCGGCCGAGGGGGCGTCGCTCGTGGCGTCGTCGAGCGCGTCGGCGTCGGGAACGGCCGCGCACTCGCAGGGGCCAAGCCCTTCCCCACCGGGCTTGCACACCTGGGCCCCGGAGGCCCCGTCGGTGCAGGTGCAGGCCACCGAGGCCCCGGGCGTGCACGAGCGGCCCCGGTCGCCGTCGTCGGAGCCGCAGGCCGCGGCCAGGAGCACGAGCGTCGCCAGCATCATCTTCATGGAAGCACTCCTTCGCGCGCGCCGTGCGCGAGGCACGATCACTCTGTTCACCCGCGTGCGCTGGCACGTTTTTCACACGGTATCGAGGAATCCGCCAGGGAGCAACCCGATCCCGGACGGGAAGCCCGCTCCGGCGTCGACCCCCGCCAGGCCCCCCGTTGTGGTCTCTACGGCAATATCGCGGAGCGACCATGCGTCTGCACCAAGCCCGGGACCCGCGTCGCACCCTCGCGTAGAGGACGTCCGAGAGCAGCAGGGCGAGGGCGATGCCGAGGGCGGAGGCGTCGGTGGCAGGGCGGTTCGCCGAGAGGCGGCACCCGCACGAGATCAACGGGCCGAAGTAGATGGGGTCGGGGTCTCCGGGGTCGAGAGGCGCGGGTTCGCCCGATTGCAGGACGCTGGGCCGTCGACCGTTGCCGCGACTCGCCCGGCCTCGGGGGACAGCCGCAGGCAGATCGACACGGCCCGGCGCTCCACCTCTGCGCCAACTCGATACGAAAAATCACGACAATCCGAATCGGCGTCAAACGGGGCCGAGCGAACTCGAGGCCGCCGTCACGCCGCCCGCAGCAGGAACTCGACCTTCACCGCGTCGTAAGGAAACACGATACCACCGCTGTCGGCATGCTGGAGCACGCCCGCGGCCAGGAGCGCGGTCACGTCGCCGTGCACGGCCTTGACGTCGCGGTTCACGCGCCGCGCAGCCTCGCGGATCGACACCGGGCCGGCCCCGCACAGCTTCTTCAGCAGCTCCCAGCGCTTGGCCGTCAGCACGCGCCACAGCAGCTCGGGCGTGGCGAAACTGATGCGCGCGGTCTCTTCGGCCTTGCCGGTGCTCCAGGCCCGGCCGAAGTCGGCCATGGCCTCGGCCGGAGTCCGGACGTCAAGCGTGACGGTGTTCATCGTTCCACCTCGCGATGTCGGCCTGGAAGTCGGCGAGCAGCTTCTCAGGCGTCCTGAACTCGTACCCGGCCTCGGTGCTTCCGTAGTGTCGGTGGTCGCCCTTGCCAGCCTCGTTGTCGTACCGCACGACGCACTCCTGGTCGACCACGTAGGCGAGCCGGTACTTGAACGAATGCTCGGCGGGCGCTACTGGCCGCGGAACCCGAAAGAGCACGAGCTCTGCGAAGGCGACCTCCGAGTACACGATGCGGCTATGAAGGAGCTCGATCGCCTTCATGGTACGAGCTTAGTTTCGCCTGACGTTGTTGTCAATCGATCCAACACGTGATCGACATCGCCTCGAGCCTCAGGGGCGACTCTGAGTGGGTGCGGCCCAACGCTTCGCCGGCAGCTCGTCGAAGTGCGCGTCGAGCGTCAGCACGGCCAGATCGAGGCGCTTCGCGACGGTCGCCATCAGGGCGTCGGACAGCGGGAGCGTACGTCCCTTCTCGCGAAGCCGGCGCAGCAGGTCGCCCGTGGTCTCCCAGTCGTCGCGCAGCACCTCGGCATACGGCAAGGTCGTAAGGAGGGTCGAGAGCTCGCGGCGCTCCCGGTCCGAGCGCGTTCCGTGCAGCAATTCGGCGATTACCGGCCCCGTGGTCCACGCCTGGTCGGCCTCGATCAGCCGCGCCACCTCGTCGGACACCGGACCCTCGCCGTGCCGGAAGAACTGCACCCAGGCCGACGTGTCGATCAGGACGCTACTCATCGCCCGCCTCGCGTGCGTCGCGTGCCCGGAGCTTCTCCAGGTCGCCCGCCAGGTCCAGCTTGCCCCGCAGGGCCAGAAGGGCCTGCTTGCGCCGGTCTTTCAGGTAGCTCTTGAGCGCGATGCGCACGGCTTCGGTCTTGGTGTGAGCGTGGGTGGTCGCGAGGAGCTCGGGGAAGAGCCCGTCATCGACGACCAGCGTGGTTCGCATGATGGCCTCGCATACGATCTACAGTGAGATCGTATGGCGACCATGTGCATACGTCAAGGGCGGGGCGAGCGTCGTGCCGTAGCGTAGAGGGCCGCCGAGAGCAGCAGGGCGAGGGCGATGCCGAGGGCGGAGGCGTCGGTCGCGGCGCGGCTCGCCGAGAGGCGGCAGCCGCAGGAGATCAAGGGGCCGTAGTAGATGGGGTCTGGGTTTCGGGGGTCGAGGGGCTCGGGCTCGCCCAGTTGCAGGACGCTGGGGCCGTCGGCTGGCGCCGCGACGCTCCCGGCCTCGCCGGACAGGCGCAGGCAGATCGACACCGCAAGGCAATCCACCTCTGCGCCAACGACGAGCATCGGATCCCCACCGTACAACCACGCCCACTTGTTGCAGTCCGGTCGTTCCACGTCCCACGTGAGGAACGTCTCGATGAGCGGCATGTCCGCCATTTGCGCGTAGCCGCACGTCGAGGCAGGAGCCGATGGATCCGTCGCGCACCACGCTCGCAATCGGTACAACCAACGGTCCAGATCGGCCCGGTAGAGCACGCCCGATAGCACACCCTCATCGAACGACAGACCGTCGGGCGTGAGCTCGATCCCCGTGAAGTGGAGACTCGCCCGCTCAATCGCCAACGGAGCATCCGTCATTCCGAAGCGATAAGGGAGGGTCAGCGTGCTCTCGCCGACTCGTAGCGTCCTGTCCCCGAACCACTCGGCCGTCGAGGTCTGGTAGAGCGGTTCGCCCAAGGCGTTGGTCGTCGCCGTCATGACGGGATCGTCGCTCGAGGCGCCCAGGTAGATCACGAACCGATCCGGTCCGGCTCCGATAGCCTCGAGGCCCTCGGCGACCAGCGCCAGACGGAGCGACCCGTCGGCAAGTTGCTTGGCGAGCTCCTGGTTGGCGTCGATGCCGAAGCTTTGCAACTGCGCCGCCGGTGACAAAATGGAACGAGGCCGACGCGCGGTGCCTTGACACCTATCACGCCTACCGTTATAACGTACCTCGTGATACGATCGTTTCGCGACAAGGGCACGGAAGACGTCTTCGACGGCGCCGACTCGGCGGCCGCCAGGCGTTGCTGTCCCCGGGTTGCGTGGACGGTCGCGAGGAGGAAGCTGGACCAATTGAACCGCGTGCGCGAGTTGCGCGACCTGCGCATCCCTCCGGGCAATCGGCTCGAGGCCCTGTCGGACGACCGCAAGGGGCAGCACAGCGTGCGCGTGAACGACCAGTTCAGGGTCTGCTTCCGATGGGAGGGCGGAGATGCACACGACGTCGAGATCACGGACTACCACTGAGGCGCCGCCTCCCGTTTCGGGCTCCGACGTCACGCGACGGCGGCTGCCCGCGCATCGGCCTCCCACGCACCCGGGCGAGATGCTGCTCGAGGAGTTCCTGAAGCCCATGGGGATGAGCCAGGCGCGCTTCGCCGTGCACCTGGGCGTGTCGTTTCCCCGCCTGAACGAGATCATACGGGGCAAGCGCTCGGTCACGACCGACACGGCCCTGCGCCTCGAGCGTGTGCTGGCGATGCCCGCCGACTTCTGGCTGGGGCTGCAGTCCGACTGGGACCTGTGGCACGCGCTCCATGGTGCCGCGGCTGCCGACATCGCGAAGCTGACGCCCCTCCGACGGGCCGAGTAAGAAAGCGATGCGCTTCACCCTCTCCGGCAAAATCTTCCTGGGCGTCTCGCTCATCCTCGTCGCGTTCGGCGCGGTGTCGGTGTTCGGCATCCTGCGCATGGTGCGCTACCAGGAGCAGGTCACGGTGCTGGTGAAGGGGCTCACGCCGCTCACGCACGAGGTGCGCGAGGTGCTGCGCTCGATCGACAGCCTGACGTTCTCGATCAACCAGCGCGAGCCGCGCCAGATCGTCGAGGCGCGCGCGTTCCTTCTGTACATGGACCCCTCGCGGCGGGTCGAGCAGCTGGTGCAGCACACCGAGCAGCGCCGCGACGCGCTCCCCGCCGATCACGCCGAGGCCATCGACCTGTTCCTGGCCACCTGGCAGGAGAGCCTGTCGACGCTCGTGAACGGTGACCAGTTCTACCGCATCACCAGCCGCGACGCGCCGTCGTTCCTCGAGGTGCTGGACCCCTTGTTGAACGGCGACACCTCGAACCGCAGCGTGTTCCTGCACGTGTTCACGCTCTTCTTGGACCAGGTCGAGCGCGAGCAGCGCGCCGACGGGTTGTCGCGGGATCTCGTCGAGAAGTTCCTCTTGTCCACCAAGCGCGGGCTGTTCCGCGCCCAGACCGACCTGCACCGCTTCACCGACGACCTGTCGAACCGCATCGAGGACCAGGAGCGCAGCTCGCTCCTGGCCATGGTCGTGCTGTCGGCGGTGGCGTTCCTGTTCGGCGTCGCCATCCTGGTGGTCACGCGCGTCACGCTGCGCCCCATCAGCCGGCTGACCGAGGCCGTGCGGCGCCTGTCGTCCGGCGACCTGGGCGAGCGCCTCGAGGTGCGCGGCGCCGACGAGATCGGCACGCTGGCGGCCGAGTTCAACCGCATGGTCGAGAGCCTCGGGCAGCGCGACCGCATGCTGGCCCAGCAGGCCGAGCGCCTGCTGCGCTCCGAGCGCCTGGCCGTCATCGGCAAGATGGCCTCGTTCATCGCCCACGAGGTGCGCAACCCCTTGTCGTCCATCGGCCTGAACACCGAGGTGCTGCAGGAGGAGGCCCTGGAGCGCGGGGCGCCCGAGTCCGAGACGAAGCTGCTGGCCGCCATCCTGCAGGAGGTCGACCGCCTGAAGGACGTGACCGAGCAGTACCTGCAGTTCGCGCGCATGCCCTCGGCCGAGCGCATCCGCTTCCGGGTCGGCGAGCTCATCGACGCCTTCCTCACGCTGCAGCAGCCCGAGCTGGAGCGCGAGGGCATCGAGGTGTCGCGCGACGTGGAGGAGTGGCTGCAGGTGTCGGTCGACGTGGGGCAGCTGCGCCAGGCGCTCGTGAACCTGGTGGCCAACGCCGTTGAGGCGCTGCGCGATCGGCCCGTGAAGCGCATCATCCTGGGGGCGCGCAAGGCCGGCGACGGCTGGGCCGAGATCTCGGTGGCCGACACGGGCGCCGGCATCCCCGACGACGTGCGCGATCGCGTGACCGAGCCGTTCTTCACCACGCGCCGCGGCGGTACGGGCCTCGGCCTGGCCATCTGCCAGGAGATCGCCGAGAAGCACGGGGGCGAGCTGCGCATCGAGAGCGTGCCGGGCGAGGGCACGCGCGTGACGTTGCGCTTGCCCGTGAAGGACGACGTTCCTCCTACGGAACCGGGATAGGCCGCTCCTCGACCTTCAAGAGCAGCCGGCGCACGCTGCGCAGCTTCAGCTCGACGTCGCCCCCGTTGGCCAGCGCCTGCTCGAGCAGCTCCTTGGCCGAGAGGCTCTTCATGGCGATGGTCTGATCGAAGGCGCCGTCCTTGTCCTTGACCACCAGCTTCAGCTCGGACAACGGGTACAGATCCAGCTCGGTCTTCCACAGCCACGAGGTCTCGAGCGTGTCGGTGGCGGGGGGCGTGCGCGCGGGCGGGCCGTTGTCGACGCTGAGCTCCAGGTAGGGATCGGGCCCGGAGCCGTCCTCGTCCCAGAAGTCGCGCCGGCCGGAGCCGCCGCCGAGGACCAGCGACGCCGGCGTGACGGCCACGTGCTTGGGCCAGGCCGCCCAGGTCTGCTGGACGCCCTTCGGCTGGCACAGGCGGGCCTGCGGGTGGCATTCGGCGCCGCGCTCGCAGCCGCAGGGGCCGCGCCAGGGCACCGTCACGATGCCCGTGAACACCTTCTCGAGGACGGCCCGCTCGGCGGCGTCGGGCACGTGCCTGGCGAGCACGATGCGCCCCTCGTCGAGCTGCCCCGTGCCGAAGAAGTAGAAGGCGAGCTGCAGCGCGCCCGGCAGTCGGTCTTCGGGCCGGTCGCGGCGTAGCGCGTCGTAGGCGGGCCCCAGCCGCATGCCGAGGAAGACGCGGTGGTCGGCGTTGGCGGGACGGAAGCGGTTTTCGGCCGCGTCCCACGCGAGCACCACGTCGACAATCGGCGGCTGGCTCAGGTCGACCGTGAACTTCGTCAGGAGCGCGGAGACGCTCATGGGGAAGAGCACCTCGGGCACGGCGTCGCCGTCGAGGTCGACCAGGTCGACCGTGTCCCCCGGGATGCGCAGGGTGCCGAGCAGCGTGGGAAGAGGCTCGGTGTCGCGGAAGACCATCACGTCGGTGACCGGCTGGTCGGCCACCGAGAAGCGGTGCTGGACGAACGTGGCCGCGCCGGTGTCGGGGCCGAGCCACCACGAGTCGACCGCCAGCTTCTCGCCGAAGCCCTCGACGGTGTTCGGGAACACGCCCAGCAGGAAGCGCCCCTGACGCTCGGCGGTGACCAGGGGCACGGTGCGGAAGCGCAGGTTCTTCCATTCGTACGTGGGGCGGGCCAGAGCGGTCGCGGCGACCAGCACCAGCGCCAGGACGGTCAGGCGACGAATCCACATCATCGGGCTCTCCGCGAGCGGGACGGCGCGATCTTCCGTCGAAGGCGGCGGGGGATCAAGGCCTTGTGGAGTACGCGTAGGCCGAAACCGGTGCGGTGTCACTCCTCCACTCCGGGGCGCGATCGCGCGCGAGTCGGCCCCTGGAGCCACTCCGGGGCGATGGCACGCCGGGTGCATTAGAGCAAGCCAGGACGACGACGCGGGAGACGCATCATGGTGAGGGAAGCGCTGGTTCCGGCGGCGGGGCGCGGGTCGAGGCTGGACCGACCGGGCACGCCCAAGCCGCTGGTCGACGTGGGGGGCACGCCACTGGTGGTGCGCGTACTGAAGCAGCTGGAGGCCGCGGGCGTGGAGCGCGCGGTGGTGGTCACGGGCTACCGTCGGCGCGAGGTGGTGCGCGCCCTGACGTACCATCCCGAGCTGACCCTCGAGGTCGAGCTGGTGGAGCACGCGGGGTGGCGCGACGGGCTGGCGTCGAGCCTGCTCGCGGCGCGGGGACGGCTGCACGGGCCCTTCCTGCTGGCCATGGCCGATCACGTGTTCGAGGCGCCGCTCGTGACGCGCCTGGCCGAGGCCGAGCCCGAGGCCGGGGGCGTGGTCGCGCTCGTCGAGGAGCGCGCCGAAGCGGTGTACGACGTGGCAGCGGCCGTGAAGCTGCGCCGAGAGGGCGAGCGCGTCGTGGCGGCGGGCCGGGACCTGGCCGCCTGGGACGCGGTGGACGCGGGGCTGTTCCTGGCCACGCCGGTGCTTTTCGACGCGTTGGCCGAGGTGGCGCGGCCGGGCCACGAGGTGGACCTGACCGAGGCGCTGGACCTGCTCGGACAGCGGGGGCGGGTCCGCGCGGTGCCCACGGCGGGCCTGGCCTGGGACGATGTCGACACGCCCGCGGCGCTGGTGCACGCCGAGGCCCGCCTGCGCCGCAGCCAGCGCGCCCTGAAGCTGCGCCCTGCACGCGGCCCCGAGGAGGTGCCGCCCGCGTACCGCTTCACGACGGGGCGACCGGTCGACACCGAGATCGTGGTGGGACACGGGCTGGTCGCGAACCCCGCGCGCACGGCGTTCATCCCCGCCGAGAGCGCCTCGTCGCCCGTGTTCGTGTTCACGGACGAGACCGTGAACCGCCTGTACGGCGACGGGCTGGTGGGCGGCTTGCAGGCCGAGGGCTACGACGTGCACCGCCTGGTGATGGCCGACGGCGAGGAGTCGAAGACGCTCGCCAACTACGCGCACCTGGTCGAGCGCGTGCTGGCGCGTGGCATCGACGAGCGCTCGGTGCTGGTGTCGCTCGGCGGCGGCGCGGTGTGCAACGTGTGCGGGCTGGTGGCCTCGACCCTGTACCGCGGCATCGGCCTGGTGCACGCGCCCACCACGCTCATGGCGCAGGGCGACGCGGCCATCAGCCACAAGCAGGGCGTGAACGGCGCGCGTGGCAAGAACCAGGTGGGCAGCTACTACGCCCCCCGGCGCATCGTGGTCGACCTCGATACGTTGCAGAGCCTCGAGGATCGTTGGCTCGAGGACGGGCTGGCCGAGGCGCTGAAGCACGCGCTGGGCCAGGACGCCGGCTACCTCGACTTCTTCCTGTCGCACGACGGCGGCGTGCGCGACCCCGCCTTCCTGGAGCGCGTCGTACGCACGAACATCCGCCTGAAGTGCGCGTTGATGGCGGTGGATCCCAAGGAGCACGCCGAGGGCATGGTGCTGCAGTACGGGCACACCGCCGGGCACCCCGTGGAGTACCTGTCCGGCTACAGCTTGAGCCACGGGCAGGCGGTCGCCATCGGCATGATGGTGGCGGCGCGCGTGGCGCGGCTGCTCGGCGCCTGCGACGACCAGGTGGTCGACCTGCACGAGCGCGTGCTCGCGAAGTACCACCTGCCCACGTGCATCCCGCGCGGGCTGCAGGTGGCCGACGTGCTGGACGCCATGCGCACGAACAAGCGCTTCCTGGTCGAGGGCACGCGCATGGCCCTGGTCAGCTCGCCCGGGAAGCTGTGGAGCGTGGACGGCGACTACGCCATCCCCGTGTCGGACGGCGTGCTCGAGCGGGCGATCCGTGAGACGATGTAGGGGTTGACGATGAGAACAGCGATCATCACCGGTGCGGGCGACGGGATCGGACGCGCGACCGCGGGTCGGCTCGCGCGGGACGGAGCGCACGTGATCGCGATCGGGAGGACGGGGGCCACGCTCGGGGCGCTCGTGGACGAGGTGCGCAGGGAGGGCGGGGTCGCCAGGGCGGTGGTCGCCGACGTGGTCGACCCCGGGGCCCTGCGGGCGGCGCTCGAGCCCGTGGAGCGGGTCGACGTGCTGGTGGCGAACGCCGGTGTGTGCGGGCGGGCGCGCCTGGATGATCCGGACGCCGACGAGGTGTGGGGCGAGGTGCTCGACGTGAACCTGACCGGAGCCTGGAACACCCTGCGCGCAGTCGAGCACCGTCTGGCGCCGGGCGCGCGGATCGTGCTGGTGTCGAGCGGGTTGGGGCACCGGGGGCGCGCCGGCTACGCGGCCTATGGCGCGTCGAAGCACGGCGTGCTCGGGTTGATGCGGGCGCTGGCGCCGGAGCTGGCGCCCCGCGGGATCACGGTGAACGCGGTCTGCCCCGGGTGGGTCGATACGCGCATGGCGGCGGCCGACCTGGAGCGTACGGCGCGCGAGCGCGGCACCACGCCCGCGGTCGAGCGCGCGGTCGCCCTGGCCGCCATCCCCACGGGGCGCTTCGTGAGCCCGGACGAGGTCGCGGCGGCCATCGCCTTCCTGGCGTCGGTCGAGGCGGCGTCGATCACCGGGCATGCGCTCGATCTTTCGGGCGGGGAGTTCTAGACCTCACCCCCTGGCCCCCTCTCCCTGAAGGGCGAGGGGGGAATGGAGGGCATCTTGAGAGCATTGAGCGTCGGTCATACGACCCTGGATCGATATGGCGACGATCTGCTGCCCGGCGGCAGCGCGTGGTACGGCGCGCGCGTGCTACACGCCCTGGGTGCGCGCTCGACCCTGGTCACGGCGGTGGGGCGGGACTTCGGGCCGCACGACGACGCCTTCGTCGGGCTCGACCTGCACGTGACGCGCAGCGAGCACACCACGCTCTTCACGAACACCTACCCCGACGGCCGGCGCGTGCAGCTGATCGAAACGGAGAGCGCACCTTTACGGGGTCGGTCTTACAGTACCCATTTGGACGCGACCTTCCTGGCTCCCGTCTTCGGCGAGGTCGACCTGGCGTCGTGGTTGGCCGTCGCGCGGCCTCGCTCGCGGTGGATCGGCGTCGGGTGCCAGGGGTGGCTGAAGCAGCGGGGCGAGCCCATCCCCGGGCGTCCGGGCGTGTTCTCGGTCGTCCCCGCCGACTGGCCTCCGGCGCCCGAGACCCTGGCGGGCGTCGACGTGGCCTGCCTCAGCGAGGAGGACGTGCGCGGGCGTGAGGCCCTGCTGGACCGCATCACCGCCGCCGTGCCCCTCGTGGCCTTCACGCTGGGGAGGCGCGGGTGCCTGCTGCTGCAAGGCGCGCGCGAAACCCACGTGCCCGCGTTCTCCGCCACCGAGGTCGATCCCACCGGCGCCGGCGACACCTTCGCCGCCGCGTTGCTCTTCGGCCTGGCGCGAGGACGGGAGCCCGTCGATGCCGCGCGGCTGGCGGCCGCCGCTGCGGCGGTGATCGTCGAGGCGCGCGGGGGAGAGGGCATCTCGAACCTGCGACCGGCCTGACGATTCGTCGCCCCGTTGACATCCGGGGGGCCCTCTGCGAGGCTCAACGGAACACGGGGAGCTCGAAGGCATGGGCGGCGACGAGCGGCCGATCCTGACGATCGACGGCGTGACGGCGCGCGAGAACCGCCTCATCAACCACTTCTTCCACGACTTCAAGGGCGAGCTTTCCACCGTGCTCATGTGCCTGCAGGCCCTGAACGACGGCCTGGTGGGCGACCCGCCCGGCCCTTCGCAGCGCCGCTGGCTGGCGCACGCCATCGACAACTCGCGGCACATGGTGCAGCTCATCAACGACTACCGCGACCTGACCCTGATGGAGGAGGGCGCCTTTCCGCTCGTGGCCGAGCGCGTCGAGCTCGGCGCTCGCCTCGAAGCGTTGTTCGCGGAGGCGCGAGCCCAGGCCCGCGAGCGGGGGCAGGACGTCGCGGCCACGCAGGCGCCGCTCCCCGACGTCGTCTTCGGGGCGCAGCTCTTCGATCGCCTGGTCCGCAACGTGCTGCAGGTGGCGCTGTACAACTCCCGGTGCGGCACGACGCTGCAGGTCGACGCGTCCTCGGTCGACGACGAGGCGGGGCGCTGGCTCGACCTCGCGGTGCGCTTCGAGGGCGTCACGTTCCCGGCCGAGCGGCTGGCGACCGTGTTCGACAAGCTCGCGCAGACCCACGAAGGGCTGCAGCTCGGTCGCGGCTACACGCTGCTCTTCTGCCACGAGGCCGCGCGCACGCTCGGCGGCCGACTCCACCTCTCGTCGTGGGAGGGGCGGGGCAACGACGTTCGGGTCCGGCTGCCGCTGACGCCGGTCCAAGGAGGCGAGGCATGAGCGCCGCGAAGAAGATCTACATGGTGGACGACGACAAGGACCTGGTCGACGTCGTACGCTGGGTGCTCGAGGCCAAGGGCTACACCGTGGCCTCCGCCGGTACCGCCGAGGAGGCCATGGCCCACATGGCCGACGTGAGCCCCGACCTCGTCATCCTCGACGTGATGATGGAGGACGTGGTGGCCGGCTTCCGCGTCGTGAGCTTCCTGCGCGACTACGAGGCCCACCCCGAGAACGCGGCCTTCGCCAGCGTGCCCATCCTCATGATGACCAGCATCCAGCAGAAGACGAAGATGAAGTTCGCCGACGACGCGGGCAGCCGACTGCTCCCCATCGACGCCTTCCTCGAGAAGCCCGTGAAGCCGCAGGTGCTGCTCGACACCATCGCGAGGTTGCTGGGGTCGTCGTGACCTTCGGGGGGGACCGCGTGAACGACGACAGCGTGTCGCGTCGGCGCCCCCGCCAGGCCCCGCTGCTCGACCTCAGCACGACGCTCTTCGTGGCCTTCGCGCTGCTGGTGCTGGCCGGCGGTGCGCTCTCGATCCTCGTGGGGGTGCGCGTCACGTCCGAGGCGGTGGTGCAGGAGGCCCAGCGCCGCGTCTCGCAGGACGTGCGCTCGGCCTGGTCCCGCTACGACGCCGAGCTCGATCGCCTGCGCGTGGTCGTGAAGTTCGTCTCGCTCATCCAGAAGACCCGCGACCTGCTGGCCAGCGCCGCCCCGGCCCCGTCCACGCCGCTCCCGCCCCCCGAGGTGCTGCGCCTGCGCGGCCGCCTCGAGACCCTGCGCACACAGTACGGCCTGGACGTGCTCACGTTGCTGGACCCCACGGGGCGCGTGGTCGTGCGCACGCGCCCTCCGTACCAGGACGGTGATCGTCCCCAGCTCGACGCCGACCCCGTGCTCCGCGCGGTGTTCGCCGGCCGCCCCGCGTCCGGCACCGTCATCGTCCCCCACCACGCGCTCGAGGCCGAGGGTCGGGGGCTCGCCGAGCAGGCCTACCTCGAGCTGGTCTCGACGCCCATGGCCGAGCCCTCCCCCCGGACCCGGGAGACCTCCGGCATGATGCTGAAGGCCGCGGACCCCGTGCTCGACGACGACGGGCGCCTGCTCGGTACCGTCTACGGGGGCGTACTCCTGAACCGCAACCACGCGCTCACCGACTCGATCCGCGACACGATCTTCCGGCAGGAGACCTTCGGCGGGCGCCCTCTCGGCACCGTGACGCTCTTCCAGGGCGACGTGCGCATCGCGACCAACGTGCTGACCGAGGCCGGCGAGCGCGCGATCGGCACGCGGGTGTCCGAGGCCGTGCGCGCCGTGACCCTGGGGCGGGGCGAGGCCTACCACGGCCGCGGCTTCGTCGTGAACGACTGGTACCTGTCGGCCTACGAGCCCATCCGCGACCCCGACGGCGCGGTCATCGGCATGCTGTACGTGGGCGAGCTCGAGCGGAAGTTCCTCGGCTACCAGTCGAGCCTGGTGCGGCAGCTGGTCGGCTTCACGCTGGGAGGCACGGCGGTGGCCCTGCTGCTCGGTTTCGCCATGGCCTCGTGGCTGGCGCGACCCCTCAGGCGGCTGACCAACGCGTCGCGAGCGGTGCGCGGCGGCGACCTCTCGGCGCGCTCGGCGCCATACGAAGGGCCCTTCCGCGACCTGCACACCCTGAACCGCGTGTTCAACGAGATGGCCGGGGCCCTGGCACGCCACGAGGCCGACCTGGCCGACGCCAACCAGCGCCTCAGCGCCTCGAACGACGACCTGACCCGCCTGAACCAGAACTACATGGACATGCTCGAGTTCGTGACCCACGAGCTGAAGAGCCCGCTGGCCTCGGTGCTCTTCTCGATCGGCGGCATGAAGGACGGGCTGATGGGCCCGGTCAGCGAGCGCCAGAAGCTGGCCCTGGATCTCATGGAGCGGAACCTCGAGTACCAGAACGAGATGATCCTGAACTACCTGAACCTGTCGCGCATCGAGAAGGACGAGCTGGCGTTCGAGCCCATCCTGCTGTCGCTGAAGGACGATGTCCTCGAGCCCGCCCTCGTCCAGGTGCGCGGTCAGCTGAACGCCGCGGGCATGTCCGTGGCCGCCGACGTGCCGGCCGACGTTCGCGCCTGGGGCGATCCCGACCTCTTGCGCATCGTACTCGACAACCTGCTGTCGAACGCCGCGAAGTACGGCCGCCCGGGCTCCACCGTGCGGGTGACCTGCGAGTCGCAAAGCGAAGGGCGCGTGACCGTGCGCGTGTGGAACGAGGGGCAGGGGATCTCGGCGGCGGATCGCGAGAAGCTCTTCCAGAAGTTCTCGCGCCTCGACGTGAAGGAGCTGCGCGCCAAGCGCGGCACCGGCCTGGGGCTCTTCATCACGCGCGTCATCGTCCAGCGCCACGGGGGCCGCATCTGGGCCGAGTCCGTGCCCGGCGATTGGGCGGCGTTCGCGTTCGAGGTTCCGGTCGCGGCCCCGGAGAAGGCCTCGGCCGTGCGTTGACGCCCCCCGGTCCAGCCTGTAGAATCCGCCCCATCCTGCAGCCAGGAGATTGAGGATGAAGCGCTTCCTTCTGGGCCTCTCGTTGCTCGCGTTGGCCGCCGGTCTCCCCGCCTGTGGCGGTGGCGCGCTCGGCCAGGACACGGCGACCCCCGATACGGTCGTCGAGATCGACACGATCGTCCCCGCCGACACGGCCGACCTCGCCCCCGACGAGGCCAGCGTCGACCTGCCGCCCGACGAGCCCCTGCCGCCGCCGGTGGTCGCCTGCACCGACGACACCGACTGCGACGGGACGCCCTGCCTCGAGACCTCGGCGGGCCGTCGCTGCGCCAAGGCCTGCGGCGACGAGGCCCCGTGCGATCCGGGCTGGTCGTGCCTCGAGCTCGCGGGCGTGTCGTACTGCCTCGACGACGCCACGCCGCTCTGCCGGCCCTGCAAGGCCGACGACGGCTGCCTGAACAACGGCCTCGACGTAGACGCCGCCTGCGCCCCCTTCGCCGACGACGGCTCGTTCTGCCTGGTCCTGTGCCCGGCCGGAGGCTGCCCCGACGGCTACAGCTGCAAGACCCAGGGCGGCCTCGACGTGTGCGTCCCCGCCAACGGGCAGTGCGGCTGCAACGCCTCGTCCGTCGCGCTGGCGGCCGAGACCACCTGCGACGTGCGCACCGACGCGGGCGTCTGCTCCGGCACGCGCTCGTGCGGCCCGGGCGGGCTGTCGGCCTGCTCCGCGGCCACGCCCGTGTTCGAGGCCTGCGACGGCAAGGACAACAACTGCAACGGCCTGACCGACGAGGGCTTCGAGAACCTGACCTGCGTGGTGGCCAACGAGTTCGGCACGTGCTACGGCGTCCGCGCCTGCGCCGCCGGCGCCTGGACCTGCTCCGCCGCGACCCCGGCGGCCGAGAGTTGCAATGGCGCCGACGACGACTGCGACGGCACGGTCGACGAGCGCGACGCGGTCGGCTGCGACACCTGGTACGTCGACGCCGACCAGGACGGCCACGGCATCGAGGAGGGCGCCTGCCTGTGCGCCCCCACGGGTTGGTACACCGCCGTCCTCACCGACGACTGCGACGACACCGAGCCGCTCTCGTCGCCCGTGCACGCCGAGTTCTGCGACGGGATCGACAACGACTGCGATGGCACTGTCGACGAGCCCGACGCGTTCGGCTGCGACGCGTGGCTGCGCGACGGCGATCACGACGGCGTGGGCGTGGCCGGCGACACCGCGTGTCTGTGTGCGCCCGAGGCTCCCTACACGGCCAGCGAGGCCGGCGACTGCGACGACGCCTCCGGCGCGGTCTTCCCCGACGCCATCGAGGTCTGCAACGGCCTCGACGACGATTGCGACGGGCAAACCGACACCTGGGCCGACGGCTCGTGCTGGGTCGACGACGCCTGGGGCTACATGCGCGAGATCGAGGCCACCGGCAACATCACCGACCGCATCCTGAAGGACGTGCAGTTCCCGGTCGACTTCACCGCGCTCACCTACGACAACACGGCCTTGCAGCTTTCGTTGCACTTCGACGAGGGCGAGGGTGCCTTCATCGGCGACGCCAGCGGCAACGGCAACCACGCGACGCCCCTCGAGCAGACGGCCTGGGAGTTCGGCAAGGAGCTCACGGCCATGAAGTTCGACGGCCAGAACGACTGCATCCGGGTGCCCACGTCGCCGAGCCTGGCGGCCTCCGACGCCATCTCGCTGGTGCTGTGGTTCAAGTGGAGCGGCGGCACGGGCCGGCAGGCGCTGATCAGCCGCTCCGACGAGTGCACCACCGACGGCGCCTACAACCTGTACATCGAGAACAACTCGCTGCGCTTCTCGTACGGCAACGACTCGAGCGCCAAGACGGTCTGGAACCTGACCGACAGCGTCGCCACCACCGCGTGGCAGCACCTCGCGGTCACCGTGCAGTACAACGCGGGCGAGGTGCAGGCCTGGCTCGACGGCGAGCCGCTGACCGCCACGCTGCTCGAAGGCACGGCCGACGGCCAGAAGCTCGCCATCGACAAGGACGTCTTCCTCGGCTGCCGCTGGATGCACCACGTGGGGACGGGCTGCGCCTTCATCGGCGCCCACGACTACTTCAAGGGTACGCTCGACGAGGTCCGCGTCTACGGGCGGCTGCTCGGCGCCGACGAGGTCAAGAGCCTCATGGAGCGCGAGCGCGGCATGTACAACGTGGCCGACGTGCGCTTCACGCAAGACTACGCGGTCCGCAGCCTGCCCATCGCCATCTCCGAGGTCGGGGGCACGGCCATGTCCACCGTGCAGCTTCGCCTGGTCGTCGACGACCCCGAGGTGATCGCGCACGTGACGCGCGACGCCCGCGACCTGCGCCTGTACCCCGCGCCCACCGACAAGCCCTACGGCGAGACCTATACCGGCCTGCCGTTCTGGGTGCAGTCGGTCGCCAGCGACCGCGTCGTGCTGTGGATCAAGGTGTCGCTCACGGGCAACACCACGAAGTTCCTCACGCTCTACTACGGCAACCCGCAGGCCAAGAACGTGTCGTCGTTCGACGACGTCTTCACCAAGGACCCCGACGGGCTGGCCGAGACGCTGATCGAGTACCCCTTCGACGAGGCGGGCGGCCAGGTCGCCTACGACGAGTCCGGCAATGGCACCAACGGCACGCTGGCCAACGTCAGCTACGTCGGCTCCGACGGCGGCCAGTGGGGCCCCGAGCGCGACATCTCGTTCTCGTCGGGCAACAGCCTGCTCTTCAACGGCACCAACAGCCACGTGCTCTGGAACTGGCCCGACAAGGACTTCGTGCTGCCGACCACCAACTACGCCGTCGAGCTGTGGTTCCTGCCCACCGCGCTCGACTGCGGGCTCTTCCAGATGGAGGACCAGGAGAACTCGGTCGTGGTCGGCAACGCGCTGTACCTCGCGGGCGGCCAGGTCGTGTTCCAACTCGACGAGGACCAGGTGCTCGCGACCACCACGCCCGTGGTGCCCATGGAGTGGCACCACCTGCTGGTCACGGTGGACGCCAACACCGGCTCGCACCTGTTCGTCGACGGCCAGCTGCAGGCGTCGGCGCCCTACACGCAGGCGTTGTTCCAGCCGGCCAAGGTCAAGGGCCACCTGGGCTACGCGCTGCCCTCGTCGTCGCGCTACTTCAAGGGCAAGATCGACGCCTTCCGCATCGTCAAGCGCGGCATCGCCGCCGACGAGGCCGTGGCGCGCTACCACCGCAGCCGCTGGGTCTTCCCGCAGCCGCAGATCGACTTCGGCGCGCCCCTCATCGAGCGCATGGATGCCGCCCAGCTCAGCTACTGGGTCGAGAGCGACCGCAGCGTGTGGGTCGAGGTGCCGTTCGTGCGCCCCGACGAGACCACGCGCCTGCGCCTCTACTATGGCAACATCAACGCCTACCCGCAGAGCTCCTTCAGCGCCACGTTCACGAAGGACCCCGACGCGCCCGACGACGCCGGGCTCCTGGCCGAGTGGCACCTCGACACCCGTAAGGGCAACTGGATGTTCGACGACACCGCGGGCGCCCACGACGGGCTGCTGTGGAACTTCACCTGGGGCGACCGCGATGGCGGCGGCTGGGCGTCGCGCTCCGACGTCGAGTTCGCGGCGGGCTCGCACCTGACGTTCAACGGCGAGACCTCGTACGTCGAGATGCCCTACGGTGACGACCTCGACCCGACCGACGGCGCGTTCTCGACCGAGTTCTGGGTCTTGTGGAGCGGCCCCAAGGGCAACGTCGACGAGCAGCAGTTCTTCCAGAAGGGCGCGGCGTACGGCTTCGCGGTGGGCAACGGCGGCCTGGTGCAGGGCCACCTGCTGTACCACTTCCAGGATCCCGACGGCCCCACCGACTGGACCTCGTCGGGCATCGTGCTCAGCCCCGGCGTGTGGACGCACGTGGCGCTCACGTACGACGGCTACAACGTCAAGCTGTTCGAGAACGGCAAGCTCATCCGCACCGAGCCTTTCCTGGGCGTGCCCGGCGTGGGCGCCGGCGACCCGGTGCTCTTCGGCGCGGGCGGCACGGCGGCGGCCCCCGAGGCCTACTTCTTCGGCAAGCTCGACGAGATCAAGATCTTCTCGCGCACGCTGCACCCGCTCGAGGTCAAGGCGCACGCCTACCGCTACCAGTACGTGCTGCCCAAGCCCGATCTGGGCGTCGGCACCGAGAACGCCCTCTAGCTACGCCCTCCCGGCCGATGCCGAATTCGGAATCACGACTCGAAGATCCGCTCCCTGCCCTTGACTTCAGGGGAGGGGAGCGCACTCTTCTTCTGTGACAACTGACGTGAGGAAACGACGATGACTCGTTTCATGGTTCCGCGCGTCGCTCACTGCTGCGGCGGCTCGTGACTGTGGGGAGGGGCGAAGGACCTTCGAGTCCGGCTGCCCCTCCCCGGTCCTTTCCCTCGCGTCCGTCACACCCTCGCTCGCTCCCTCACCTGATTCGAGAGTCACCATGAGAGATTCGGAGCTCCGTTGGGGCATCCTGGGGTGCGCCTCGATCACCAACGCGCTCATCCCGGCCATCCGCGCGGTGCCCGGCAACCGCGTCGAGGCCGTGGCCAGTCGCTCGCTCGACAAGGCCCGGGGCTTCGCCGAGGCCTGGGGCCTCCCGCGGGCGTTCGGCTGCTACGCCGACCTGCTGGCCTCCGGGGCGGTCGACGTGATCTACAACCCGCTGCCCAACTCGCTGCACGCCGAATGGACGGTGCGGGCGCTCGAGGCCGGGTTGCCGGTGCTCTGCGAGAAGCCCCTGACCGTGACCGCGGCCGAGGCGCGCGCGGTGGCGGCGGTGCAGGCGCGCACGGGCGTGCCGGCGGCCGAGGCCGTGATGTACCGCTTCCATCCGCTGTACGAGGCCCTGACGCGCGCGCTGGCCGAGGGCGTGATCGGCGAGATCACGGCGGCCGCGGCGCGCTTCACGTTCCGGCTCGACGACCGCTCCGAGCTACCGGCGGCGGCGCTGCTCGGCGGCGGGGCGCTGCTCGACGTGGGCACCTACCCCGTGACGCTCCTCCGGCTGCTCTTCGGCGCGGAGCCCACCCGCGTGACGGCCCACGGGCGCTTCTCGGCGGTCGACGACACGGTGGTCGGCTTGCTCGAGCTCCCCAACGGCGCCACCGGCACCCTCGAGGTCTCGATCGAGAGCGAGGAGCGCCAGAGCGCCGAGCTCCTGGGCACGAAGGGTGCGATCTTCCTGGACCGGCCGTGGTTCCCCGGCCGCGAGGGCGCCGGCTATCGCCTGCTCCGCGACGGCCACGAGGCCTTCGTCCCCGTGCCCGGCGGCGACGGCTACGAGCTCGAGGTGGCCGACTTCGCCGACGCGGTGCGAACGGGTCGGGCGCCGCGCTGGGGCCTCGACGACGGAGTCAAGACCATGGCCGTGCTCGACGCGCTCCGGCTGGCGGCCCGCGAGGGCAGGGCGGTCACGCTCGAGGCGTGATCACGGCCCGCAGTTCGTGTCGGCCTCGCGCGTGACCACGCCGGCGGCCGAGAAGTTCGCCATCCAGTTGACGGTCCCCGCGTAGATCTGCACCGAGTCGCCGCCGCGAGCGTCGTCGTGGCGGTACTTGATGAACTCGGTGCCGACGCCGGTGCCGTCGGTGCCGCAGCCCGCGCGGGCCTTGACGAGCTCCCAGGCCTCGTCGCTGTCGGGGGCCGAGGCCAGGTCGTCGAAGGGCGGCGAGATGGCGCTCGGCACGCTCCAGATCACCGGGAACTCGGCCTCGGGCGGCGCCTTGTACGCCACGTACGAGATGGGCTGCCCCGCCTTGCAGAAGCCGAAGAACCACCCGACCACCGGCTCGACCGTCGACTCGGTCTCCAGGTCGATGGTGCCGTCGCCGCGGATGCCGCGCCCCAGGATGTCGCAGAGGGCCATGCCGGGCAGGTCGGCGGCGCCCCGTGCCAGGGCGTCGCACAGGTAGCTTCTCATGGTGCCCTTGCGGGTGGGCGCCGGGACGCCCGTGCAGTCGACGCCCACCGGAGCCGCGTCGGCGGCCGTGTCGTCGGGCGCCGCGGTGTCGCTCCCGCCGGGGTCGGCCCCCGTGTCGACCACCGCCGCGTCGTCGCCGCCGCCGTCACCGCCCCCGCACCCGATCATCCCCACCACCGCCCAGAGCGCAGCCAGGAGAACGAGGCATGGCCGCATGAGACCCTCCGCCCGTGGTTGCTCGAACTCGCAGCGCTGAAGGTACGGTACGAATTCTACAGGAAAGGCATGTGGAATCAAATGTGCTTTCGACCAGGAGAGCCCCGCACTTCGGCTGCGCCGTTGACGGATGGCTGTTCTTCTCGTAGAAATCACGAAGCTGGCATCAGGCGGCTGTCGAACAACGCGAAGGAGGAATCCATGGCAGCGTGGGAGACGTATTTCTCGTTCGTCGAGGGCGAGGCGTTCGATATCGACGGACCCTCCAAGTACAACGGTCACGGGAGCGTCCTCGAGAAGACCGACACGACCTTGCGGCTGCACATCCAGATGCCGCGCGTGGCCATACTGGACGCGATCAACGGCGAGTTGACGATCGAGGTTCGCGAGGACGGCGGGCCTGGCAACGGGTTCTGGATGTGCGACCTGAACAGCACGCCGTCGCCGTGCTGGGGTGACGACGACGCCAAGGTCAGGTCGAACGAGCAGCGACGCGAGCGCACCATCGAATCTTCGTACGGCGTCCTCGAGCTGACGAAGAAGAACCACGACCGAACCGAGGCGTACATCTCGTCTCACGGTCTGTCGGGGACCTTCCACTTGAAGCGGAAGGAGGCCGAGGCCTTCGCGGACCTGGCCAAGCTGGTGCAGCTGGCGCAGAAAGCCGAGCGCCCGGCGTGACCATTCGGATCACGCGTAGCACGTCCGGTTGAGGATGACCTTCTTCAGGTCGTCCGAGAGCTGGTTGAAGTAGGCGCAGTAGCCGGCCACGCGCACCAGCAGGTTCGGGTACTTCTCCGGGTGGTCGTAGGCGTCCTGCAGGATCTCGCGGCTGAGGACGTTCGGCTGGAACTGCATGCCACCCTTCAGGAAGAACGTGCGGAACACCTCGGCGAGGTTCCGGACGCCGCTCGGGCCGGGGAACAACGCCGCGTCGATGGTGAAGGTGACGGTGGTGCCGTTCGGCGCGTGGGTCGCGAAGTCGACGGCGGCGACGGCGTTCAGGGCCGACAGCAGGTCGTTGGCCGGCATGCCGTAGTGCGGCGTCACGCTGTTGGCCAGCGGCACGCCCGCCTTCCGCCCCGATGGCAGCGCCGGGGTCTTCCTGCCGTACACGTCGCTCACGTTCAGCGCGTAGTAGCCCGCCGCGTAGATGCCGCCACGCGGGCAGTCGGGGACCTGCGCCAGGGCGTTCGTATAGACCTCGAGCGTCCGGTTCACCCATCCCGCGGCGGCGCTCGAGTCGTCGTCACCGAACTTCGGCACGGCCAGCAGCGCGTCGCGGATCTCGCGGCCGCGCGCCCCCTCGAAGTCGTGATCGAGGGCGTCGAGCACCTCGGCGAGCGCGAAGCGCCCGGCCTTGAAGACCACCTCGTCGAGGGCGTGCAGCGAGTCGGCGACGTCGGTGATACCCACCGCCTGCACGCCGCTGCTGTTCAGGCGCGCGCCGCCCTCGTTCAGATCCTTGCCGCTCACGAGGCAGCCGCGCGAGAGCGACGAGGCCAGCGGCGTCGGGAAGTCCTTGCGGATCGCGGCCTCGATCGTGTGGTGGTCGGCCAGGATGGCGCGGGCCAGCGCGTTCAGGCGCTGCTGGTAGCGCACGAGCAGCTCGTCCATGCTGGCGGGCGGGTTCCTCCGGGGTGTCCGGGCCCGCACGTACCGCGCGCGCGCCGCCTTGTAGCCCGTGCGGATCCAGCGCGACAGGCGGCTGCTCCCGCGGGTCGTGTAGTCGACGAGCTTGGTGGCCAGCTTCTCGACCTGGTCGGGCACGTCGACGTTCCACAGGTCGCGCTCGTCGCCCGTGAGCGCCTGCAGGAAGGGCAGCACGACGTTCATGTTGGCGCAGTCGGTGTTGCCGTAGTGGTCGTCCGAGGCGTTCGGCTCCACGCACCCCACGATGGCGTAGTTGCGCGCGGCCTCGAGGGTCGTGTCGTAGTGCCGCTGCAGCGTGTCGACGTAGAGTGTGTCGTTGTACAGCGCCGGCATGGGCGAGCCGTTCAGGTACACCTCGGCCAGGCGGTCCAGGTACTCGGGGGGGCTGTCCGGATGGACGCGGGCCGTCATGTTGGCGGCGTAGGGCTGCAGCTCGCAGATGTCGAGCAGCGCGTAGGTGAGCTCGTTGGTGGCGTCCTTGCCGTCCTTGCCGAGCCCGCCCGCCGTGATGGTCTGGTCGGTCGACATGGTCTCGAAGAGCCGGCCGATGCGCAGGTAGGTGTCGCCGTCGCTGACCAGGACGGCCTCGTCGAGCTTGAGGACGAACAGGGCCAGCAGCTCCTTGGCCCGCTCGTAGTCGAGGATGCCGGCCGCCCTGTCGCGCAGGTAGTAGGGGTTCAGGATCTGGTCCAGGCGCCCGGGCGACACCGCGTTCTCGAACGACTCGAGGCAGAGCGCGATGTGCAGGAACAGCATGCTCTGCAGCGCCTCGTGGTACGTGGCCGCCGGGTGCTTCGGGACGCGTCGGCACACGGTTTCCATCTGCTCCAGCTCGTCGCGACGTTCGGGGTCGGGCTCGGCCACGACCAGGTCGCGCAGGTGGTCGGCGTAGCGCTCGGCCCAGGCCTCGAGGGCCCTGAGGGTGATGAGCATGCCGTCATAGAAGGCCTGGTCGTCCTGGGGCTTCGTGCGTCGCGTGGCCTGGATCTCGGCGATCAGGCCGGTGGTTCCGAGCTCGAGCAGGCGCTCGTAGTTCACGATGAAGTGGGCGATCGACGCCAGGTTGTTGTTGAACCCGGTGCTCATGTCGGAGCTGCGAGCCAGCGACAGCGTGAAGTCCTTCAGGGACGCGTTCACCTTGGCGAAGAGGGAGTGCTCGAGCCAGAACGGCGCCGTGTTCCGGTAGAAGTCGAGCCGGTCCCTCCACGTGCACGCGAACGGCACCGGCGTCTGGCGGTGGATCTGGTGCAGGATCGTGGCCAGGAGCACGCCGGCGTGCTCTTCCCACACCTGGGCGCCGCGCCGCTTCGAGGTGAAGTTGCCGACCAGCAGCTCGTCGGGGTAGACGGTGACCGCCTTGTGCTGCAGCACGTAGGCCAGGCGCTCGGCGCGGTGCACGGAGGCCGGCTTGTCGAACCCGTTCTTCTTGTAGTACGCCGTCTTCAGCCGCGAGACCTCGAAGCACAGGCTGTACCCGCTTCCCCGGATCGCGTCCTGGATGGCGTGTACCCGCCGGGGGAACACGGCGCGGTGCCGCGAGGTGTCGAGGTCGACGCAGGTGGCCTCGAGGCCCTGCTGCCGGAAGCGCTCGAGGGCGCTGCGAACGGCGGCCGCGGCCCGCTCGGGCCCGATGCCCAGCGACGGCCGCTCGAGCCCCAGGCGCCGGGCCTTCTCCTCGTGCAGGCTGTGGTACGGCAACAGCTCGATCGAGGTGCTACCGAGTCCCTTCAGGAACGCAGCGACCGCCGCGAGCCGGGCGTCGGCGTCGTTGTACCCGGGCACGACCACCATGCGGAACCGCACCGCGGCGCCGGAGGCGATCAGCTTCGTGACGTTCGCGCGGATCAACCGGCTGGTCTGGCCCGTCAGCCGCTTGTGCAGCAGGTCGTCACCCACCACCTTCAGGTCGACCAGGAACAGGTCGACGAAGGGCGCGACGCGCTCCACGTGCTCCCACGGCACGTGCAGCGCGGTCTCGACGGCCACGTGCAGCCCGGCCTCTTTCAACGCCGAAAGCAGGGGCAGCAGCGTGTCGGGCGACTGCAGCAGGGGATCGCCGCCCGAGAGCGTCACGCCGCCGCCGGTGCGGGCGTAGAACTCCCTGTCGCGCGACGCGATCTCGACGATCTCGGCCACCGAGTGCTCCGTCGTGGTCTCCGGGGCCGGAGTGAGCGCCAGCGCCTCGGGGTTCTGGCACCACTGGCACCTGAGCCCGCAGCCCTGGAAGAAGATCGTCGTGCGCAGGCCCGGTCCGTCGTGGACGCACGTGCGCTGGATCTTCAGGACCCGCAGCGTCGCCGCGCGCTCCTCGGGAGCTCCGTTTCGTTCCGTCCGGTTGCCTTGCAGCATGGTCTCCGCCGTTGCACCTACCGCCCAAGTCCAGCGTACCGCGTTTCCGGGCTGAGGCAAGCAAATTGTCGGACAATTTGATGGGGATGTTGTCGAACCATTGCGGGGTGCGACCCGGACCGGGCGGCGTTGGGGGGACGTCTCGGGGAAACGGGGGAAACGACGGAAGGAGCGCCCGGCTACTCGCCCCACGCCTTCTCGAGCTCGTCGAGCGTGGCGGCGAACAGCTTCATGGTCTCGTCGATGGGCGTGGCGGTCGTGAAGTCGACGCCCGCCTTCTTCAGGGTCTCGATCGGGTAGTCGCTGTTGCCGGCCTTCAGGAACGCGAGGTAGCGCTCGACCGCGCCCTTGTCGCCGCGGATGACCTTCTGGCTGAGCGCGATGGCCGACATGAGGCCCGTGGCGTACTGGTACACGTAGAAGTTGTAGTAGAAGTGGGGCACGTAGCTCCACTCGATGGCGTCGCTCGGGTCCGGCGTGTAGTCGGGGCCGTAGTACTTCTTGACCAGGTCGCCGTACAGCTCGTTGATGCGGTCGGCCGTCAGGGCGCCGCCGCCTTCGACCTCGGCGTGCAGGGCCTTCTCGAACTCGGCGAACATCACCTGGCGGAAGATGGTCGTGCGGATGCTCTCGAGGCGCTTGTTCAGGAGCGCGAGCTTCTCGTCCCTGGACTTTGCCTGCTTCAGGAGGTGCGTCAGCAGCATGTTCTCGTTGAAGGTCGACGCGATCTCGGCCAGGAAGATGGGCGTGTTCGAGTTGGGGTAGGCCTGGGCCTGGTTCGTCAGGTGGAAGTGCAGGGCGTGGCCGTACTCGTGGGCCGTGGTGAACACGTCTTCGAGCTGGTCCATGTAGTTCAGGAACACGAACGGGTGCACGCCGTAGGCCGCGGTGCAGTAGGCGCCGCTGCGCTTGCCCTCGTTCGGGTAGATGTCGGTCCAGCCCGAGCCGGGGGTCATGCCCTTCGCGGCCAGGTCGACGTAGTCGCGCCCCAGCGCCTTCAACGAGGCCTTGATCAGGGCGACGCCGTCGTCGTAGGTGACCGACTTGTCGACCGACGGCACCAGCGGGTTGTACAGGTCGTAGTAGTGCACGTCGTCGAGCTTCAGGATCTTCTTGCGCAGGGCCACGTAGCGGTGGAGCGTCGACGGCAGCGCCCGCTCGACCGTGCCGAGCAGCGTGTCGTAGACCGAGACCGGCACCGCGTTGGCGTCGAGCGAGGCCTGGAGCGCCGAGTCGTAGCCGCGGGCCTTGGCCACGAACACGTCGGCCTTGATACCCATGTCGAGTGACGCCGCCAGCGAGCGCGCGTACTTCTGCAGGCTGCCGAAGAAGGCGCCCACGGCCGACTGGCGCACGGACCGCACCTTCGAGCCGCGGTAGCGGGGGAAGTTGGCCATGGCCAGCTTCACCTCGCGGCCGTCCTCGTCCGTGATGGTGGGGAACTCGAGGTCCTGGTGCAGGGCGTTGACCATCGAGTAGGGGCCCGCGCGCAGGTCGCCGGACAGGGCCAGCTGCGACTCGAGCGCCGGCGACATCACGTGGGCGCGGCGCCGCATCAGGTCGTCGAGGTAGTGGCCGTAGACCGCCAGGCCCTTCTCGGAGGCGCGGTAGGCCGCGAGGGTGGCGGGGTCGAGGGCCAGGATCTCGGGCTCGAGGAACGAGGCGGCCTCGGTCAGCTTGGTGGCCAGCGCCTGGGCACGGTCGGCGCGACCCTTGGCGGCGTCGATCGTGCGGTCGACCGAGAAGCCCGTGAAGGCCCAGTTGTTCAGGCGATCGACGTCCTTCATCACCCCGTAGTAGGTGTCGAGGGCTGCGCGCAGACTGGTCGTGCTCTCGGTCACCTTGCCCCGGAAGGCCGTGATCTCGGGCAGGCGCGCCTCGGCGGCCGTGCGGGCGGCCTCCCAGGCGTCGGCATCCTGGTACCAGACCGAGGTGTCCCACCTGAGCTCGGCCGGGATCTGATCACGCTTGCGACTGGCGTCGGGCACGTAGGCCTCCTTCGCGGTTGAGGGTGCCACGAACATGAAGGTCAAGGTAAGCGCCACCAGGCGCCCGTTCAACCGGACATCCATGGGAATCGATCCTCCCTGCTGAGCGTCAGGACGTTTCGTGCCGCACTTGGAGGGTTGTGTCAAGCGCCGGCCACCGGTATCTTCATGGGCCATGAGCGACCACGCCCCGATCGAGCCCCGCTTCAGGCCCCTCGAGCTGCTCCGCACGCTGCGCCCGCGGCAATGGGCCAAGAACGCCTTCCTGCTGGCGCCGCTGGTGTTCGCGCGCCACCTGTTCTCGGTGTCGGACCTCGGCCGGGCGTTGCTCGCGTGGCTGCTGTTCAGCCTGGTGGCGGGGTCGGTCTACATCCTGAACGACGTGCAGGACCTGGCCGAGGATCGCGCGCACCCCACCAAGCGCTTCCGTCCGTTGGCCGCCGGGCGCCTGCGCGTGCCGGACGCGCTGGTCGCCATGGGCGCGTTGCTGGCGGCGGCGCTGTTCGGCATGGCGTGGCTGAGCGTGCCCGCGGCGACGCTCACGGCCGGCTACTTTCTCTTGAACGTGGCGTACTCGCGCACCCTGAAGCACCTGGCGTACATCGACGTGGTCACCATCGCCACGGGCTTCCTGCTCCGCGTGCTGGTGGGCGCGCTGGTCGTGGCCGTGCCCATCACGCACTGGCTGCTCGCGTGCACGTTCCTGGTGGCGTTCTTCCTGGGGCTCGGCAAGCGCCGGCACGAGCTGCACCTCTTGCAGTCCACGGGCCAGTCGAAGCGTCGCGTGCTGGCCAGCTACCAGCTGCGGCACCTCGACGTCCTCCTGTGGGGCTCAGGCGCCGTCACCACGCTGTCGTACCTGGCCTACACCCTCGACCCGGCCACCGTGGACAAGTTCGGCACCCCGCACCTGGTCTGGACCACCGTGTTCATCGCCGCCGGCGTGGCGCGCTTCGGGCGGCTGGTCGTGCGCGAGGGCGACCCGGTCAGCCCCACCGACGCCATGCTGCGCGACGGGCCCTTCCTCGCGAACCTGGCCGGGTGGGCCGTGGCCGTGGTGATCGTGCTCTACGGCTTCGCGACCCCGCCGGCCCCCGTCTCGACGCCGACCCCGCCCCCGGCGATCGAGTCCCGCGTCGCGCCGGCGCCGGCGGCCAAGGTCGTACCGCCTCCCGAGCGGCAGGACATCACGTTGCGCGTGCGCTCGGTGCCCTACGGCGCCGAGGTCCGCCTCGACGGGCAGGTGCTCGGCGTCACGCCCTTGCAGCGCGCCGTGCCCGCCGCCCCCGGCAAGCGCCACCTCTCGCTGCACCTGGCCGGCTACGAGGTGCGCGAGATGGACGTGGTGCTCGACCAGGACGTGGGCTTTGGCCTCAATCTCAAGAAGCTTCAAGCGGAGGCGCCGTGACGACACCCGCCGACAGCCTGCCCATCTGGACGCTCCGCGACGACCTCATCGGCCTGCTCCGCACCGAGCCGGTGGTCGTCATCGAGGGCGCCACCGGCTGCGGCAAGTCGACGCAGATCCCGCGCATGATGCTCCAGGCCGGCGTGGCTCCCCAGGGGCGCATCGGCGTCACCCAGCCCCGGCGCATCGCCTGCCTGTCGGTCAGCACCAAGATCGCCATCGACACGGGCACCGAGGTGGGCGGGCTGGTCGGCTACAAGATGCGCTTCGCCGACGCCACCACCCGCGAGACCCGCGTCAAGGTCATGACCGACGGCATCCTCATCCAGGAGATGCAGCTCGATCGGAACCTCGACGAGTACGACGTGCTGATGATCGACGAGGCGCACGAGCGCAGCCTGAACATCGACATCATCCTGGGGCTCGTGAAGCAGATCCTGACGCGCCGGCGCGACCTGCGCGTGATCATCTCGTCGGCCACCATCGACCCCGAGCGCTTCTCGCGCTACTTCGACGGCGCGCCCATCCTCACGGTGCCGCACCACCCGCACCCCGTGACCACCCGCCACCTGGCGCTCGACGGCGCCATGATCACCGAGCTCATCGACGTGGCCGCCGACGAGGCCGCGCGCATCGTGCACTCGGGCAGGCCCGGCGACATCCTGGTGTTCGTGACGGGCGAGGGCGACATCAAGCAGTTCGTGCAGCGCCTCGCGCCCGAGGTGGTCGGGCGCGCCACCATCCTGCCCCTGTACGCGCGCCTGTCGCGCGAGGAGCAGGAGGCCGTGTTCGACCCCGTGCAGGGTACGAAGGTCGTGGTGGCCACCAACATCGCCGAGACCTCGGTCACCATCGACGGCATCGACTGGGTCATCGACACGGGGCGCGCCAAGATCAATGCGTTCAACCCCAAGACGCTGATCCAGTCGCTCGAGGAGCAGCCCATCAGCCAGGCGTCGGCCGAGCAGCGCCGCGGCCGTACGGGGCGCACCCGTCCCGGGACCTGCCTCCGCCTCTACACGAGGGAGGCCCTGCAGCGCCGGCCGCGCTACACCGATCCCGAGATCCTGCGCTCCGATCTGGCCGAGGTGGTGCTGCGCATGCTCGACCTGGGCATCGCCGAGGTCGAGCGCTTCGACTTCGCGACGCCGCCCAACCGCGAGGCCATCCCGGCCACGCTCAGCCGACTCCTGCTGCTCGGCGCCATCGACGAGGCCCGCCGCCTGACCGACCTGGGCAAGCGCATGGTGCGCTTCCCGCTCGACCCGCGGCTGGCGCGCATCGTCATGGAGTCCCACGACCGCTACCCGATGGTCATGCGCGAGGTGCTGATCTGTTGCGCCTTCCTGTCGTCGCGCCAGCCGTTCCTGCTGCCCCTCGGCGAGGAGGACCTGGCCCGCGAGGCCCACGATCGCTTCGCCGACCCGCTGGGCGACTTCGCGAGCTACGTCAAGCTGTTCGGCGCCTTCGAGCACGTGCGCGACAAGGAGTCGTTCTGCGAACGCAACTACCTCGACCTGCGCATGCTGAACGAGCTGGCCAACGTGGTGGAGCAGCTCGAAGAGATCGTGCGGAACATGGGCAGCGAGATCCGCTCGGGCGGCCCCCACGAGCACGTGCTGCGCTGCCTGCTGGCCGGGCTGGCCGAGAACCTGTGCCGGCGTGGCAAGGGCCGCGAGTACGAGACGTTGCGCGAGCACCAGGTGCTGATCCACCCGGGCTCGTACCTGAAGGGCACGCGCCCCGCCTTCATGGTGGTCGGCGAGATCGTGCGCACCTCGCGGGTGTTCGCGCGCTCGTGCTCGCCGGTGCACGCCGAGTGGATCGCCGACGTGTCGCCGCTGCACCGCGAGCGCTGGCTGGGGCGCCGCCACGAGCAGGCCCGCAAGGAGGGTCACGAGCTCGTGCTGCCCTTGAAGGACGGCCCCGTGCGCCTGGTGCCCCGCGGCAACAAACGCGTGGTGTTCGTCGACCTGCCGCTCCTGGTGCGCATCGCGCGCGAGACCCCGCGAGCCGACGTGATACGCCTGGGCCGCCTGCGCGTCGACGTGCGCGACGGAAACGTGGAGCTCTTCCGCAACGAGCCGCTGCTCGACGTGGTCGACTTCGTGAGGGTCACCGGGGCACCGCCACCCCCTCGAAAGTCGAAGCATCTGAACCTGTTGCTCGACCCGGTCGAGGATCTGCGGCTGCTCGAGCGCACGGTCGAGGACCTGCCGCGCCTGGTGACCGCCGGGCGCAACCACCACAAGGCGGGCGTCCTCACGCTGCTGGTGGGTGAGAACGACCTGTTCTGGCTCGACCTGATCGGCAACCCGGTCGAGGCCGTGACCCAGAGCCTCGAGAGCCTGCGTGCGCTCATCCGTATCCTCGAGGACGACCGGCAGGTCGATGTGCCCGACGCCATCCGGGCGGGCGAGACCCGCCTGGCCGAGCTGCAGGAGCGCATGGTCGGAGGGTAGCCCGGCAGGGCTCCGGAGCGGTTTCGCGCTTGCAAGGCCAGCCCCCGACGGATATACCAGAAACGAATCGGAGCACGGACCCCATGCAGGTCGAGGAATTCGGCAGGTTTCAGCTCGAGGCGGCCAGGCTCGGGCGCTCGGTGGTCTTCCAGGTCACCGTCTTCCGGCGCAAGGATCCCAAGCGCGACAAGCTCTTCGCCGAGACGCAGTGCTCCGATCCGATGCACTACATCATCCAGTTCGTCATCCGCGACGAGACCACCCTCGAGGGCATCCTCAAGCGCTTCCGGGTGCAGCTGCTGCACCGCGGCTTCGTCCCGGTGCGCTTCCGCACGCGCGCCAGCCAGCAGTGGGAAGGCTGGCAACCCATCCAGCTGTCCGACGAGGAGAAGGGCGAGCTGGCCCCGGGCACGACAGCTACCTGAGGACCTCGTTCAGTCGGGCGAGCCCCGCGCGGCTTACGGGGAGCTCGGTGCCGTCGTCGAGCACCGCCGCCTTGCTGTCGGCGCCGCGAGGCTCGATACGGGCCAGGTGGTCTACGTTCGCAAGGTACGACCGGTGGAGGCGCACGAAGCGCGCCGGGTCGAGCGAGGCCTCCAGGCTCTGCAGCGTCTGCTGCTTCAGGTACGAGCGGTCGTCGGTCACCAGCTCGACGTAGTCGGCCTGCCCCCGGGCGTAGACCAGGCGCTCGACCGGCACCACGTCGACGCGCGGACCGTCGCGCACCACCAGCCGCGTGGCCCACGTGCCCTCGGGGCGGGCGGCGGCGGCCAGGGTGGCGGCCTGGGGCTCGCGGGCTGTCCCGACGCGTGTCCGGGCGCGCGCGAGGGCGGCGTCCAGGCGCTCGGGCGGGAAGGGCTTCAGCAGGTAGTCGACGGCGTTCACCTCGAAGGCGCGCAGGGCGTACGCGTCGTAGGCGGTCACGAAGATCACGGCCACCGTCGGGTCGAGCAGCTCGAGCACCTCGAAGCCGTCGAGGCGGGGCATCTGCACGTCGAGGAAGACGAGATCGGGGCGGGCCTGCACCGCGAGCCCGACGGCCTCCAGTCCGTTCTGCGCCTCGCCCAGGATCCGCACGTCGGGGTGCGCCTCGAGCAGCTCGCGCAGTACCATGCGCGCGGGCTCCTCGTCGTCGACGATCAGCACACGCAGGGGGCCGGCGGGCGTCGTCATGCGGACCTCCCGGGGGGCTCGGCGAGAGGCAGGCGCAGGGTGGCCTCGAACAGGCCGCCGTCGCGCCGGACCTCGAACGACGCGTCGTCGCCGTGGGCGATCGCCAGGCGCTCGCGCACCGAGCGCAACCCGTGCCCGGTGCCGGGCCTCGCCGGAGCCTGCGGGTCGAAGGGGTTCGTCACGCGCAGGGTCAACCCGGCGGGACCCCGGTGCGCCTCGACGGTGAGCGTGCCGCCGTGCTCGAGCCCCGCGATGCCGTGGCCGATGGCGTACTCGATCAGGGGCTGCAGCACCAGGGGCGGCACCGGGCACGCCTCGGCGTCCGGATCGATGACCTCGCGCACCACCAGGCGCGCGCCCAGCCGTACCTGCTCGACGGCCAGGTACGATCGCGCCAACGCCAGCTCGTCGACCAGCGGGATGTCACGCCCGTCGAGCGTGCGCAGGCTCGCGCGGAGGAAGTCGGCCAGCCCCAGGCAAACCTGGCGGGCCAGCGCTGGGTCGCGTGGGACGAGCGCATGGATGGTGTTCAGGCTGTTGAACAGGAAGTGCGGTTGCACGCGCGCCCGGAGTGACGCCAGCTCGGCTTCGCGCGCCTTCATCGCGAGCTTGGCCGCCCGCGCGTCGGCGTCGCGGGCGGCCTCGAGGCTGGCCAGCAGGTAGTGGAACGCCGCGACCAGCGCGTAGAACAGCACGCCCACGCCGGCCATGCCCGGCAGGCGCGCGTCCAGGCGGACCGGCGCGTCGGCGTAGCCGGGCAGGAGGGAAGCGAGGCGGGCCGCGACCTGCAGGAGGACCAGCCACGAAGCGCCCGCCCCCAGCGCGGCCAGGCCATGGGCGCCCAGGACGCGCGGGAGCGTGCTCCAACCGGGCCGCACCGCGCGGCACAAGTACCACGTCGGGAGCGTGAGCAGGGCGAACAGCAGGGTGGGTCCCAGCGTCAACGCGGCGGCGCGGGCCAGATCGGCGCCGCCGCCGTGGGCCAGCACGGCCGTGGGGATCGCGGCCAGGGGGACCCAGACCGCCAGATAGGCGAGCAGCCACCGACGCTGGAGCAGGAACGGGTGCACCGGCGCACCTCGACGTCAGTTCTTGACGGACACCTCACCCATGACCACGGTCCCGCGCAACACGAGCCGCTTGGCCGGGCCGTCGCCGGACGCAGGGTGTGCCGTGCGATCCTCGACCGCGCCCAGGGTGGGTGCGACCTCGTTGACCACGTTCCAGGTCTCGGGCACGCGCAGCTCGACGCCGCCCATCACCACGTGAAACGAGAGGATGGCCTCGGCGTCGGCGATCTCGGCGTGGCGGAGGTCGAGCTCGATGCCGCCCATGGTGGAAGACAGGTCGCCGCCCCGAAACTGCTTCGAGTCGACGCGGATCTGCGCCCCACCCAGGGTCACGGTGCGCTGCACGAAGTCGATCGAGGCTGTCTCGCGGGACGCCTGGGACCCCCGGCGCGGCCCCTTGAGCATGAGAGCCACACCGGCCAGCACGACCAGCACCGGCCAGTACTGCGTCAGGCCGATCGTGACGCCCCCGAGGTTCTCGAGCAGGAGAACCACGCCGGCCGCCACCAGGACCAGCGAGAACAGGTTGCCGACCAGGCCGCGCCGCCAGCCGACGCGCGCCAGGCCCAGGCCGACCAGGAGCAGCGGCCACAGGTCGCCCGCGTCGAACGACGGCGGCAGTACGCCGGCCTGGCGCAGGAGCAGCAGCACGCCGAACGCCACCAGTACCAGGCCCCAGGCCAGGTGGTTGTGACGGTGGGGGTGGGATCCAGCCTCGCACTCGCAGGGGCTCTTCATGGTGTCCTCCTCGCGCGACGTCCGCGCTCACGGCCCCAGCATAGCCGCGCCGCGACCTCGGGAAGCCCGCACTCGACGAACGCACGCCGGGCGCCGACGAACGCACGCCGGGGGACGTCGATTCGCGGAGCGGGCGGGACCGAGTATCGGACGAGCCGCGGGGAGCGTCAACGGCCGCCGGGGGTCAGGAAACATCCGTGGTTGGCCGCGAAGGGGTTGCGGAGATCCGCCAGGACCGCCCGCACCGCCGGGCTCTTGTAGAAGCGCTTGTCGAGCCAGCGCCGGGCCTCGACGCGCGGGTGGCTGGCGCCGCAGTGGAAGTCGTCGTACAGCGACAGGTCGGTCTCGGGGCCGAACGAGGTGATGGCGGTGATGCCGAAGCGCTCGGGGTGGCGGTGCATGGGGCTCTGGCGCGGGAGGTTCAAGATCGCCACGTTGAGGTCGTGCAGGTGCGCGGCCTCGGCCTCGACGAAGGCCAGGGTCTCTTCGCGCTCGGCGTCGGTCTCGGTGGGCAGGCCGAACAGCAGGTAGGCGTGGTTGGCGATGCCGGCGGTCGAGGTGGCGCGTAGCACGGCGCGCATCAGCTCGGGGTGCTGGCCCTTGTCCATGAGGTCCAGCAGGCGTGGGGCGGCCGTCTCGAGGCCGAGTTGCAGCATGGCGCAGCCACCCGCGGCCAGGTGGCGCGCGAACGCGGGATCGGCGAAGCGCGCCTCGAAGCGGACGAACCCGTGCCAGCGGAGCGGCAGGCGGTCGCGGGCGATCACGTCGGCGAGGCGCTCGAGGTGCGCGGGCGCCAGCGCCGAGTCGGTCAGGTGCAGCATGGCGCCGCCGGGAAAGCGCGCGGCCACGGCGTGCAGCCAGTCGGCCAGCGCGTCGCGGCCGCAGGGGCGGTAGCGGTCGTGCAGGTGGTCGGGGCAGAACGTGCAGGCGCGCCAGTAGCAGCCGCGCCCGATCGCGGCGGGCACGATGGGCAGGGGCGCCAGGTAGTGCGTCCACGCGGCCTCGGTCAGGTCGACGGCCCAGGGGCGGCGGGGCAGGGCGCCGGCGGCCCCAAGGGAAGAGGCGAAGGCCGTCAGCTCTGCCTCGTCGCCCTTGGGCAGCACGTGGTCGAAGCGGTCGAAGGGCGAGCGCGAGAGATCGACCCCCACGGCGTGCCAGCACGACACCAGCGGCCCCGCCAGCACGCGCGCGAGGCCGGGTCGGTGCCCGCGCAGCAACGTGGCCAGGCGGAAGGTGGCCCAGGCCTGCTGGGTGAACGTGAGCGAGAACCCCACGTGGGTGAACCCGCCGGCGTCGAGCCACGGCAGCAGCTCGTCGACCAGCCAGGCGTCGAAGGGGCCGGGAGCGTCCGAGAAGCTCTCGAGATGCTCGGCACAGAGAGCGCGTTTGCCCTTGACCTCGACGTCGCCGAGGCGCAGGTGCGTGCCGGCGAAGGGCACCGAGGCCAGGCGCAGCGCGTTCTCCAGGTGGCTGACCGCCGACGAGTAGCGCTTGCGGTGCCGGTACAGCGCCGGGTCACCAAAGGCCGGGGCGCCTCCCTCGACGTGCCTCGCCGCGCGCCGGAAGGCCAGCCGCACGCCTTCTGGCAGGCCGGCGGCGTCGGCGGCCTGGAGGCAGCGGGCCAGGTTGGCCGGGCTCGTGGCGTGGCGGAACCAGGCCAGCGCGCCGTCGGTCCAGGTGGCGTCGACGCCCAGCGCCCGCAGGGCCGAGGCCGCCGCAGCGCCCGACAGGCCCGGCTCGCAGGGCTTCAGCACCGGCGGCGTGACGATGGCGACGCGGGGGTGAGGGGTGGGATCCATGGCGCCATCATGGGCAAGCCGCCGCCGTTTGCAAGCCGAGGACGTCGTGATAGAGTCCGGCCGACCTGGATTCGAGGGGGGTAGGAGGAGACCATGGCGGAGTCCCAGCGACTGCTCGGTGTGGCCTTGTTCGCGCTCGTGCTCGCGTGCTCGCCTGGAGCCGGCGACGCCGACGTCGCGCCCGACCTCGGGTCCGACCTGACCGACGTCGCGATCGACGCCGCCGCCGACGCGCCGGCCGACCTGCCCCCCGAAGAGGCGTCGCCGCCGCTCGTGGAGGGCGCGAGCCGCGTGCTCTACGACCTGGACGCGCGGCCCGTGCGCCTGCCGTTCCCGGCCAACTACTACCAGGATCCCGACGACCACGGCCTGGTCTTCGACGCCGACCTCAACTCGGCCGACCTGCTGCCCCTGGTCTCGACCAACTACGTGTACCGGCAAGCCTTCCGCGCCACGCACGGCTTCGGCCCCTACGCGCCCTTCGTCTTCCTCACGTCGGTACCGGTCGACCCCGCGTCGCTGCCGCCCACCGGCCAGGCCTCGAAGGCGCTCGGCTCGGCGGTGCAGATCGTGCTGCTCGACGACGACGGCTCGCCGGTCGAGCACGCGGCCCTGCGCGCGACGTACGAGACCATCGACACCAAGGCCGGGCCCCGCTACCTGACGACGTGCGTGCCGCTCTTCCCGCTGCTCGCGGGCCGTACGTACGCCTTCGTGATCACCGACGCGCTGCGCGACACCGACGGCAACCCCTTCGGTCCCGCCGCGGGCTTCGCCGCCGTGACGGGGGGCGCGGGTCCACCCGCGGGCGCCGACGCGGCCACGCGCGCGCGCATCGTTCGCGAGCAGGCTCGCCTCGCGCCCATCCTGGCGGCCCTCGACACCGAGGGCGCCGTCATCGCGGCCACCGACCTGACGGTCGGGTCGGCCATCGACGAGACCGCCCAGATCCTGTCGGCGTTCCACAAGGGCGGGGCCATCTCGGTCATCCCCTACAGCCTCGACGGCGACGGGGACGGCACGAACGACGTTCAGCCCGGCGCCTCCTTCTCGGACTGCCCCATGGAGACCGGCATGGCCTTCGGCGTGGCCGGCGCGTTCGAGCCCGTCAACTACACGGGTCCCGACGACGAGTTCGAGCGCGGCGCCGACGGCGAGCTGAAGGTCTTCCCGCAGGCCGCCGTGAAGTTCTGGCTACGCGTCCCGGAGGGCGGCGGCCCGTTCCCGGTGGTCGTGGCCATGCACGGCATCGACTCGAACCACGGCGAGACCTGCGAGTTCGGGCGCGAGCTGGTGCAGGCCGGCTACGCCGTGCTCGCCTTCGACTGGCCGCGCCACGGCGATCGCGGCACGGGCGGCTTCGCCTTCCTCGACGTCTTCAACCCCTTCAAGGTGCGCGACAACTTCCGCCAGTCGTTCGTCGACCTGTCGTCGGCCTTCATCCTGGTCGAGGAGTTGGCAGCCGACGCCGACCTGCTCGCGGCCGGAGCCCACCTCGACGCCTCGCGCATCGGCTACTACGGGCACTCGCTGGGCGCCATCCTGGGGCTCTCGACGATCACGTACTCCGATCGCGTCCAGTGCGTCGCCTCGACGGTCGGCGGCGCCGGTCTGTTCCACATGGTCGAGATCGCCATCGCCGACAAGCTGCAGGGCTTCGAGCGCTACACGCTCCTGGGCGTGGTGCACGGCGCCGAGCACATCCTGGCCGGTGGCGACGGCGTGGGCTGGGAGCGCCACCTGATCACGGATACGCCCCCCGGCACCGTGCCGCAGCGCTTCGTCCTGAACCAGGAGGTCATCAACGACGGCACCGTGCCGAACCCGTCGACCGACGCGTTGGTGCGCGCCGCGGGCATCCCGTTGATCGAGCCCGTGGCCGTCCCCATCGACTCCGTCCCGCAGGTTCCGCCGGCCGGCGCCACCAGCGGCGTGTTCCAGTACGATGGCCAGGAGCACGGCTTCTTCATGGGCGGTGCCAGCCCGGCGCACGACCTGGCGCACCGGCAGGCGCTGCACTTCCTCAGCACGTGCCTCGACACCGGCACGCCCGAGATCCTCGTACAGTAGGGATAGGGGAGTTGCGTCCTGCGTCTTTGTCCCGAAGTGTATTTTCCGGAAGGCTTTAAAATGGCTGACTCGAACATCCTTCCAGAGCGCCTTCAAGAGAAGGTGCAGAACATGCCCGAGACGAGTTACGGCGCTACTCGGGTGGTAGTAATCCTAGACGACGGAACCAGGATTGGCGACGTCTACGTTGCATGGGGAAACGAAATCGTGAAGGTCGGCGAGAAGACGAATATCGAGTTTGACGTTTCCAAAATAGTGGATGTTGGGTTCCAGAAGGGTTAGTAACCCACGAATCACTCTTCGGAGAGATGGGCGGGGGGATGGGGACGGTCCGACGTTTCAAGTGATACCGGAGACGAAGCGACGATGATCGGCATGCATCCGCGCGGAAGCCCGAGATCGACTCATGGCTCGACGTGCGCGACTCCACTACTCCGGTCCACCCCGACCGGATCGTGGGGGTAAGGAAGACCAACGTGCGTACCGAGACGTACGTGGCGAGCGGCTCGTGCCCCGGCGCGACCGGGTTCGAGGACCCGGGCGAGAGCGGGGCGTGGTGCGTGGACGAGGAGCGTACGCTCGTGATGAGCCGGGACGGCCTGGGGCGCGTCGAACAAATGGACTTCCCGAACGGGATCTCTACGAGTTACGTTTACGTCGCCGGCGACTTGCGGAACCGGGTGGACCGGTTGACGACCGCGTCGGCGTCGAG
>Ga0172370_10000199_pt1 | contig 88102 bp, 62 predicted proteins | sample LakKiv5m_FD_114538 | JGI IMG/M metagenome (GOLD analysis project Ga0172370, IMG submission 114538) | Freshwater microbial communities from Kabuno Bay, South-Kivu, Congo - kab_022012_11.5m | ecosystem: Environmental > Aquatic > Freshwater > Lake | place: Democratic Republic of the Congo... | reverse complement strand
GTAACTGCATCTGCATAAAAATAAATTTTTATGCAAATTTGCGACAATTTTGTTTACGATAGTTCGGGTTTTATCTCTTTTGCTCTTAGCATGTTACCGCTCTGGGGTCAGGAAGTCTGAAATTAGAGACATTGTGTGTAGTCTGGAACACAAGTGTAGTGTTTTATTATTTGTAAACCTGATTTAAAAATCCTTTAATCATTTGCAGCGTTTCGGTTTTGGCCTCAATAAATCCCATGTGGCCAACATTCGATAGTATTAATACCTCTGCAAGTTCAGGTAAAATAGCCTGTGCCATAACGTTTTGAACCGGAATTCGTGAATCTTCCTTTCCGGCAATAAACAAAAATGGAATCTTTGCCTGCATAAGCAAATCAAGTTTACTACTGCGTTGCTTCATTCCTTCAATAGCGGCAATAATACCTTCCGGAGAAATTTCAGATGCATGTTTTTTCAACAGATCAATTTCATCCTGAAATTTGGGAATATTGGCTTCAGCAAACAAATCAGGAATAAAGCTGCTGATAAACCCGATCCGGTTACGCCTGACGATATTAATAGTACGACGTCGGTTTTCTTTAGTTTCATCGGAATCAGCAGAAGCCTGAGAATGGAATAAACCGATGCCTTTAATAAAATCCGGGTACATCTGGGCAAAAGCAAGCGAAACATATCCACCCATCGAGTGTCCTACAATCACATTTTCAGTGATTTCAAGTTTATCCAAAACAAATTTAACGGTTTCAGCCATCATTTCCATAGAGTGAACTTCACCAATAATTTGAGAACGACCATGTCCCGGAAAATCGACCGTTACAACCCTGTATTCTTTCGAAAGATCTTCAGCAAAAGCTTTCCAGATTTGTGATGATTCGAGAAACCCATGCAGCAAAACCACTGCACTCCCCTGTCCTGCACTTTCGAAATGAATTGTTTTTCCTTTGTAGTTTATCGTGTTGTTCATTTTTGGTTGATTTGGTTGAAAACTAAAACACCGGATTCCTCCTTTTTATGAAAATCTTATTTTAAGAAATAAATCTGCAATCAATGATTAGCCATAATGGCTTCAATTTCATCGGCCTCGCGGGGAATTGCCGAAGTTAAATCGACCGGTCCCTTTTCGGTAATCAAAATATTGTTTTCGATCCTGATGCCGAAACCCTCATTGCGTAGGTAAATACCCGGCTCACAGGTAAGAACCATTCCCGGAAGAAAAGGCATGAACCGGTTTACCAAATCATGCACATCCAGTCCGATGTTGTGAGCGGTACCATGCATGAAATATTGCCTGAACAATGGCTTTTCGGGATCTTGCTGTTTCACCTGTTCCCGTGTAAACAATCCAATCCGTATCATTTCTTCTTCCATCAGATTGTTCACAAAAGTGTTATATTTTTCGATGGTGTTGCCTGGAACCATTTGTCCGATCGCTTGTTTCTGTACCCCTAAAACAAGATCGTAAATTTGCCGCTGCCGCGGTGTGAATTTTCCATTTATCGGAATCGTTCTCGAAACATCTGCCGAATAGTTGGCATATTCAGCACCAAAGTCGAATAAAACTACATCCCCGTTGTTACATTCCTTGTCGTTTTCGACGTAATGAAGAACACACGAATTCTCACCCGATGCGATAATAGGCAAATATGCATTGCCATTGGCACCATTTATCATAAACTCATGCTCCATCTCAGCCTGGATTTCATATTCTTTAACACCTGGTTTCACAAATTTTAAAGCCCGGAGAAAAGCCTTTCCGGTAATATCGATGGCTTTTTTAATCAACTCAACTTCAACCTGTGATTTGATAATCCGCAGATCGGTTAAAATGGGTGCCGACCGTTTATAATGATGGGCTGGAAAAGTTTCCTGCAACTGCCTGGCAAAACGCTGATCACGGGAAACAATTTCAGTAAAATACTTGGGGTATTCAAAACTATTCAGGTAAACATTGTCGCCCCAGTTGAGTAAATCTCTTAATAACAAATCAAAACCCGAAAGCCATTGTACATTTTCGATGCCCGAAATTTTCGCAGCTTCTTCTTTTGTGAGTTTATGGCCATTCCAGGTAGCAATTAACTCGTTGGTTTCGATCAGGAAAAGCACTTCCCGGTTTTTTGGTTCGGGATGGCCTGGAGCAAGAATCAGGATACTTTTTTCTTGTCCGATTCCACTCAGGTAAAAAAAATCGGATTGCTGCCTGAAGTTAAAGAATTGATCCCCGTTTCGCGGATATTCATCATTGGAATTAAAAATGGCCACCGATTGTGGTAATAATTTGTCGTTAAGTCTTTTCCGGTTCTGGATAAATAATGAAGGATCGATTGGTTGGTATCTCATTTCTGATGGTAATTATTTAAATCAAATACAAATTACAGCATTTGTATGCTTTTAGAACAACGAGAACGAAATTATAATCTAAATTTGCTCATCTCATTACAAATAAAAGTATTTTTAAAGGTTATCCGAAAACTTTTCTCATTTTTAAGAAAATTTCAATCCTATGAGTAATTTTACGCTACGGTATTCGTCGATCACCAAGAAAATTGTGATGGCACTGGCCGGATTGTTTCTCCTTGTGTTTCTTTTGGTTCACTTAACTGTAAACAGCTTCCTTTTATTCGATCCCAGTAGGGCGCTGTTTAATGAAGGCGCACATTTTATGACCACCAATCCATTAATCCAGATCATGCAGGTTTTCCTTTTCGGTGGATTCATTCTCCACATGATTGTTGGGATTATTCTTCAGATCCAGAATTGGATGGCGCGGCCTGTAAGGTATAAAGTTGAAGGCTGGTCGCATACATCGCCATTTTCGAAGTTTATGATACACACAGGGATCATCATCATGGTTTTCCTGGTTCTGCATCTGGTTAATTTTTTCTTTAAGGCAAAATTTGGAGATGTTCCAAATTTCCCGGGAACCAAATTTGAAGATCTGGGATTACTTGTGGTGGAAGTTTTTAAAATGCCCGCTTATGTGATATTTTATGTGATTGTCCTGGTTTTTCTGGCCTTCCATCTGCATCACGCTTTTCAGTCGGCTTTCCAGTCATTGGGTATGAACCACAGTAAATACACCCCTTTTATAAAGGGTTTAAGTACTGTAATTTCGGTGGTTATTCCCCTGGGGTTTATACTGATTACTTTAATCGTTTTCTTTAGTTCCCGTTATCAAGCCTAATCCTTTTTACTATGATAAAATTAGATCCTAAAATTCCAAAAGGACCTTTAGCCGAAAAATGGACCAATTATAAAGCTGCTCAAAAATTGGTTAACCCGGCCAATAAACGTAAGCTCGAAATTATCGTTGTCGGAACGGGACTTGCAGGAGCTGCTGCTGCCGCCAGTTTTGGTGAACTGGGTTTTAAAGTGAAAATTTTTGGAATCCACGACAGCCCGCGGCGTGCCCATAGTATTGCTGCACAGGGAGGTATAAATGCCAACAAAAATTATCGCAACGACGGCGATTCAACTTACCGGCTTTTTTACGATACAATCAAAGGCGGCGATTACCGCTCCCGTGAAGCAAACGTTTATCGTCTTGCCGAAGTCAGTGGTGATATCATCGACCAATGTGTGGCACAAGGTGTTCCGTTTGCCCGCGAATACAGTGGTTATCTGGATAACCGTTCGTTTGGGGGTGCATTGGTTTCCCGTACTTTTTATGCCAAGGGGCAAACCGGTCAGCAATTGTTGCTTGGTGCCTATGGCGCATTGAGTAAAGAAATTCACAACGGCTCGGTTGAAATGTTTACGAGGAGAGAAATGCTGGACGTTGTAATTATCGACGGAAGGGCCCGTGGTATAATTACAAAAAACCTGATTTCAGGCGAAATTGAGCGGCATGCTGCTCATGCCGTAGTGATTGCAACCGGTGGTTACGGAAATGTTTTTTTCCTTTCTACCAATGCAATGAATTCGAATGGCAGCGCGATCTGGCGTATTTATAAACATGGGGCCATTTTTGCAAATCCTTCGTTTACACAAATCCATCCTACATGTATTCCCGTCCATGGCGAATCGCAGTCGAAGTTAACTTTGATGAGCGAAAGCCTTAGAAACGATGGACGTATCTGGGTTCCAAAGAAAAAGGAAGACGCTCAAAAAATCCAGAAGGGAGAAATGAAACCAACACAAATTCCCGAAGCTGACCGCGATTATTATCTTGAGCGCAGATATCCGGCCTTTGGAAACCTTGTTCCCCGTGATGTGGCTTCAAGAGCAGCCAAAGAACGCTGCGATGCGGGTTTCGGCGTTGGAAGTACCGGTTTGGCCGTTTACCTCGATTTTGCCGATTCCATCAAACGGCTGGGGCGCAGTGTTATCGAAGAAAGGTATGGTAACCTGTTTCAGATCTACGAAAAAATTGTTGATGATAATCCATATGAAACCCCGATGATGATTTATCCCGCCGTACATTACACCATGGGAGGCATTTGGGTCGATTACGAATTGCAAACCACAATTACCGGGTTATTTGCTGCCGGAGAAGCCAACTTCAGCGACCATGGTGCCAACAGGCTTGGTGCCTCAGCTTTAATGCAGGGTTTATCCGACGGATATTTTGTACTGCCCTACACCATCCAGAATTACCTGGCCGATCAGATAAATGTTCCTAAGTTTAAAACCAACACACCCGAATTTGATGCTGCCGAAAAGGGGGTCAGGGATGAGTTGAACAAATTGCTGAGTATTAAAGGAAAACAAACGGTTGATACCTTCCATAAAAAATTGGGTCATGTCATGTGGGATTATGTAGGCATGGGTCGAAATAAAGAAGGTCTTGAGAAAGCCATTAAAAAGATACAGGAAATCCGTGCTGAATTCTGGAAAGATGTTAAGATTCCCGGGGATCTCAGTGGTAAAAATGCCGAACTCGAAAAAGCCTGGCGTCTTGCCGATTACCTTGAGCTTGGTGAATTAATGGCCCGTGATGCTTTACTCAGAGAGGAATCCTGCGGAGGCCACTTCAGGGAAGAATATCAAACACCAGATGCCGAAGCATTACGAGATGACACCAACTTTATGTTCGTTGGAGGCTGGGAATTTAAAGGTGTCGACCAGGAGCCCGTTCTGCATAAAGAACCGCTTAATTATGAATACATCGAAGTTAAAACAAGAAATTACAAAGAATAATTTCAGGATTTTGACAACAACATTAACGCTGTTGCCAAAATTCATCAAATAAAATTCACAATTATGGATTTTACTTTAAAAATCTGGCGTCAGAAAGACACCAAGTCCAGGGGAGGTTTTAAATCGTACAAGGTCACTGGTATTTCTTCCGAATCGTCGTTTCTGGAAATGCTCGACATTTTGAATGAAAGCCTGGTGTTACAGGGTGAAATGCCTGTAGATTTCGACAACGATTGCCGTGAAGGAATTTGCGGCGCTTGCAGCCTTTATGTTAATGGCCGTCCACATGGGCCCGACAGTGAAATTACGATATGTCAGGTTCATATGCGTAAATTCAAAAGTGGCTCTACGATCGTCATCGAACCCTGGCGTTCAAAAGCATTTCCCGTGCTTAGCGATTTGATGATCGACAGGTCAGCGTTTGATAAAATAATCCAGGCAGGAGGCTACATTTCGGCATCTACCGGAGGTGTTCCCGATGCCAATTCTATTCTTATCAGGAAAGAAAAGGCTGATGAATCGATGGACGCAGCCGCTTGTATCGGTTGTGGTGCATGCGTCGCAGCTTGTAAAAATGCATCAGCAATGTTGTTTGTCTCAGCCAAAGTGTCCCACCTGGCTTTGTTACCTCAGGGCCGGGTTGAAGCCATGCGCAGGGTTCAAATGATGGTTTCCGAAATGGATAGACTTGGCTTTGGAAACTGCACCAACACCGGCGCCTGCGAAGCTGAATGCCCAAAAGGAATCAAGCTTACGTACATAGCCCGGATGAACCGCGAATTTATCGGTGGCAAAATGGGTGCACAAAAAATGAATCTTTAATTTTCATGGTTTTTTATATAGCCAGGCATCTTAGTGGTTGTCTGGCTTTTTTTATGTTTTTTTCAACAGATGCGCCGGTTTCGATGATTTGTATATTTTTACGATCGATTTTTCTGCAATCACTCGGTAAATACTTATTAGCAATTTCATGAGTAAGATTAAAACACTCCTGATCGAAGACGAAAAAATCAGCCTTATCACGTTACAATCGTTGCTTCATAAGCATTTTGAAGAAATTGAAGTGGTTGGAACCGCTGGCACCGTTAGGGAAAGTAAAGAAAAAATTAAGTCGCTTCATCCAGACCTGATTTTTCTTGATATTTCACTTCCTGATGGAGAAGGCTTCGAGGTTTTAAACGGCCTCGAAAGAAAATCCTTTGAAGTGATCTTTACTACCGCACATGAACAATACGCACTCAAAGCGTTTGATTTTTTTGCCATTCATTACCTCGTTAAACCCGTTACCTTTGAACGATTAAACACTGCTATCGATCGTTACCAGGAACTTCGGAAATCCGATGAATTCAATGAAAGGCTTCTGCAAAGTGATGCCGTTGATTTGTCGGAACTTATCGCCCATGGTGAAAATAACCGACTCGAATTTAAATCTTCTTTCCGTTGGGATTATCGCGAAAATAAAGTCAATAAAAAATTGGAAGAAGTAATCCTGAAATCTATCGCTGCTTTCAGCAATGCCAAAGGTGGTGTGCTTTTTATTGGTGTCGATGATTCCGGAAATACCATTGGTCTCGAAAAAGATTTTTCTACTTTTAAACAAGCTAATAAAGACCATTTTGAACTGCATCTCCGCAACCTTGTCAATACCGAGTATGGTGTGCCTTTCACTACCAACAATCTTAATGTGAGTTTTCCCTTAATCAGGTCAAAAGAAGTTTGTATGATCGAAATCCGCCAGGGACTGGAACCCGTTTATACTACCGTCACCGACAAAAGCGGCAGCCCGGTTGAGCGTTTTTATGTCCGCTCCGGAAACACCAGTCAGGAACTCATCAAGCCCAGCCGTATTATGACTTACATCAAAGCAAGGTTTTGATTTTTCCAGGCGAAGGCCAATTCCCGGATTCAGCTTTCCGGCTTCTTACTCTTTCTCTTTTAAAAAAGGTTTAACCCATAGAAAAATCACGAAGGAGGTGATGAGAAATATTCCGGTAACACCCGTAATCCATATTACCAGCGATTGCTGCGGATCGACGGTCAGTCTTTTGTAAAGTATCCCGAAAAAAACCCACAGAACGACCAGACTATAAAAAATATCTTTTCTCAAGATAAGCATCGCCAACGTTATTACAGAAGCAATCCCGATCATTACGGCAGTCCAGAATTCGGCCGAAAACCCAAAACCATCCCATTTTATTTTCACCAAATAAGCAGCAATATTTGCGATTGTGGCAACGGTTATCCATCCCAGATAAACGCTGAAAGGCAAATGGACAAAATAACGCTCTCCCTGGCTTACAATCCGCCGCCCGATTCCCAGCCTGACATAAATCATGATAAGGGATACCAAAAGAACCAGCATGATTAACACCGAAAGCCAGACAAGCTGGTAGTGCCATGAAAAAATCCAGACGATGTTTGAAAGTGAAGCAACAAAAAACCAGATGTCGATCCGGTAGAGAAACCTAATTTTGTTTGAATTCCCTGCTTTGAATAAGCCTTTCGACTGGTAAACTTCAAAGAGGATAAGTAGCAGGTAAATTAAAAACCAGATAGCAAAGGTAAAACCAGCGGGTGTGAAAAGGCTGGGATACAAATCGGATAATTCACCGGTGGTATTTCCCGCAATTGGCAGTACGTTGGCAAGATAGTTAACCAGGATCACACCTGTCAGACCAAAGATATTCAAAATTTGTAAGGTTTTTAGCTTCATAAAGCGGTAATTTTTCCGGTGTGAAGGTACAAAAAATCCCTGAGAAGTTTAAAAAACAGTGGGGTTAAAAAGTTCCGGAATGTGAATATATCTTACCTTTAAAATTTGTCGGGTGAAAAGAATGTTGCCTGATAAAATGGTATTGCTACTGGTTTTGATTAGATTTGGGGAAAAATAATATGCCAAACTTCCGGTCAACCGATCATCAAGTGTTTTATAGCCTGCTAAAAATGTGGCATCCGGTTCATTTCCAGGGCAGGAATAAAACGTCACGCTATTTCGAAGGCTGGTATTTTAAAAATGTTTCGGCGCATTCCGAACATATTTGGTCGGTGATTCCCGGGATTTCGATTGTGGATAGAAACCAGTCTCATGCCTTTTTACAGCTTATCAACGGAAAAACTTCCAAAACCTGGTACATCACTTTCCCCATAAATGAATTTCGTTATTCAGAAAAGAAGTTTGAGGTAAGTATCGGTAAAAATCATTTTTCTTACGATGGTTTTAGACTGGACATTGATGACGAAAGTAACGGGCTGGTTGCTTCCGGACAAATTAATTTTGAAAATGTCCACAAGCTAAAATCAACCTTTATTAATCCCGGCATTATGGGATGGTATTCGTTTATGCCTTTCATGGAGTGTTATCATGGCCTGGTTAGCATAAATCATGCACTGAATGGTCAACTTGTAATCAACGGCGAAACCTGCAATTTCAACGATGGCAAAGGTTACTCCGAAAAAGACTGGGGCCGCTCAATGCCTTCAGCCTGGATCTGGTTACAATGCAACCATTTCGATACATCAGACGTTTCGATCATGTTTTCGGTCGCAAAAATCCCATGGATTCGTCGTTCGTTCACTGGATTTTTATGTGTTTTGGTTCTTAAGGGTGAAATCCATCGTTTAACCACTTACACAGGTTCAAAAATTTCGAACATCCGTCTTGATGGCAATATGATCTTTATCCGGATTACCGATACAAACTTCACCATAGAAATCACTGCCCGTCGTGCCGGACAAGGTTTGCTTGCCGCACCCGTGAATGGTGCGATGGATCGTCGCATTGCCGAGAGTGCTGATGCTGATGTCCATCTCAAGATTTTGGATAATATTGGAAATCATTTTTTTGAAGAAAACGGTAAAAATGCCGGGCTTGAATTGGTTGGAGACATGAATGATTTACCGGTTTAAGTGAAACTATTCATTTAATTGCCCTCTTTTTGTTCCTACTTTTGCCAAAACAAATAATTGTAAACATGGCTTATCCTTATCAGCCTCCCGACTATTTCGACATCGACCAGTTGCTTACTGACGAACATAAAATGATTCGCACCGCAATCCGCGATTGGGTGACCCGATCGATTATTCCAATCATCGATCAGGCAGCTCAAAACAACCATTTCCCTGTTCAAATCGTTAAAGAACTGGGTCGGCTTGGGGCATTAGGCCCCTTTATCCCTGAAGAATATGGCGGTACCGGCCTTGATCATATTTCGTATGGCTTGATCATGACCGAACTTGAGCGTGGTGATTCGGCAATTCGCTCGACCGCTTCAGTACAGACTTCGTTGGTGATGTATCCCATTTTTACATTTGGGAGTGAAGAACAAAAACGGAAATATCTCCCTTTGCTAGCTTCAGGAGAAATAATTGGATGTTTTGGACTTACCGAACCCAATCACGGATCTGATCCCGGTAGCATGGAAACCAGGATCGAGAATAAAGGAGACTTTTTTATTCTTAACGGCTCTAAAATGTGGATTACCAATTCTCCCATTGCCGACATTGCAGTAGTTTGGGCAAAAGATGAAAAAGGAATAATCCGCGGACTTATTACAGAAAAGGGAATGGTCGGGTTTTCAGCTCCCTGGACCCACAATAAATGGTCGCTTCGTGCATCCGCAACCGGTGAACTTGTTTTCGACAATGTAAAAATTCCTAAGGAAAATCTTTTCCCTGAAATTCGTGGATTAAAAGGCCCGCTCATGTGCTTAAACTCCGCCCGGTATGGGATTGCCTGGGGGGCAATCGGTGTCGCAATGGACTGTTACAACACGGCTTTACAATATTCGCTGGAACGTAAACAATTCAACAAACCCATAGCATCTTTCCAGCTGCAACAAAAAAAGCTGGCCGAAATGATCACCGACATTACAAAGGCACAACTTCTTGCCTGGCGCCTGGGCATGTTGAAAAATGAAAACAAAGCCACACCTGCTCAAATTTCGATGGCCAAGCGTAACAACGTTCAAATGGCGCTTGATATCGCCCGTGAATCGCGCCAGATTTTAGGTGCCATGGGTATTACCGGCGATTTCCCGATTATGAGACACATGATGAACCTCGAATCGGTGATTACTTACGAAGGCACTCACGACATTCATCTATTGATTACTGGTGCAGATATAACCGGTATTCAGGCATTTGAGTAATTAATCAGAAACCTACAGGCTGTAAAACCCTCAACACTTCACGCTAAGTGGTTCGCCAATTGGCGGAGTGCTTAGCTGGGAAATAACTCCACTATAGTGAATGCAATATAAATTGATACCCTGAAAAGTTTTCTTAACAGGACAAAAAGAAATGAAAAAACCACCCAATCTCCTAAGGCTGGTATTCACATCGACTACATGGTGAAATACGAAATCTTCAGATTGGATGGCTTATCCGTTAAATCAATTTCTTAAAAAGGCTTCCTCTGCTATTAAAATCGTCCTCGCAGGGTAATTCTAAAATCCCTTCCTGGACCACTGATTCCTGAAGCAAATACCCGGTAATTCTGGTTGAGAATGTTTTCAAGGTCAACCTGGATCTGCAGGTTTTTATTAATTTGATATGCCGTTCTTAAATTCAGCGTACACCACGAAGGCATGCCAAATTCGGTTGCATATTGCTGGTTATCTTCACCCGACATATTAAAATCCTTTATCCGCTTCCAACCATTATAAAGTGCAAAAAATTCTCCCTTAAATTTCTTGAGATTTAAAATAAGACTGGTCTTGCCAAACAATGGCGGAATATGGTCCAATGGATAATCAACAGAATCGGTTTTTATTCTTCCATAAGTATAATTGAGCGTTGATGCGATCGAAAAAGCATCTGTAATCTCGGCGGTAATGTTTCCACTAAATCCGTAAATAAAAGCTTCATTAGCATTTTTGCTGGAAGTGACCTGGCTTAACTCTCCTTCATACAGGATCGAATCCTGTCCGTTAAATGTGGCGCGCTCCGTGGTGATTGCATTGTTGTAAATGGTATAAAAACCAATGCCTTCAATTCTTACTTTTGATGCAATTACTTTAGAGATGCTCATCTCGCCATTATAGGTATATTCTGGCTTCAGGTCAGGGTTTGGAACAATTACAGTTCCGGGAACGGATTCAAAAACCTTACTCATGTCGTCAACATTTGGTGCGCGGAAGCCTGTAGATCCCAAAATGGAAAAACGCCAATCATATCCCGGCATATAAATTAAACCAAGATCACCATTAAGCGCTCCCGATTTTTGGGTGACTTCATCAAACGGAAAAGGAAAAAAGGTTTTGTCGTTAAATTTGGAATTCAGATAAATGTTGCTGTAACGCAAACCGTCAGAAAAAATAACTTTCTGGCTGATTTCCAGGGTGTGTGTAAAATATAACGCCAATGTCCGCATGGTTGAACCACCGTCGGGATATCGTGTATCCAACGGATTGATTTCTCCGGTCGTTATTATTTCCTGGTTTGCAGTCGAGTTTACTTTGTTGTAAGTAGCTTCAAAGCCGTAACGCAATTCATTTTTCTTGATTTCCTTACTGAAATCGGCGTTGATTGTCAGCACATCAACTTTTTCTATGCGGTGGTTAAGTTTGCTGCTGCCGAAATTACGGTTATGCCGGCTTTCTTCAATATTCTGATAGCCCAGGATCACCCTGGCCTGATTATAAATGCCCTTGTCGGCGCTCAGGTTAAGGGAATAGGTTGCGAACAGCCGTTTCTGTGGCCCATAATACCACTGGGCACTCTTCAGGGTTCCGCCCGAACTCATTTCGGTGAGACGGTCGTAACGATTGATGTCGGAAGTTGTTGAATATTGAAAATTAACCAGATGGCTCACTTTTTTACTTTGCTGGAATAGAAATTTTTGAAGAAAGTCGTATTGTTGATATCCTGACTTTTTTTGGATATTCACATTATCATTACGCAACATTGTATCTTTACCTGCAATACGCCCTGCATAATAAAGGCTTTTTCCCCAGTCACCGTAAAACGGATTACGCTCATTACCCTGACGTAAATCGCCAAACTTAGAATAACTAAAACTGGTAAAAGAGGCTAATTTTTTGCCTCCGAAATTAAAATCAACATGCCCGGTTTCTTCGTTGTAAGCCGTCGAATACCTGGCATATGCGTTTACTGCGATATTAGGTTTTTCTCCATTTTCGGAAAGCATGGGATTTTTGGTGTAAAAATGCATCACACCGCCAAGTGCATCGCTTCCATAAACTACCGAACCCGGCCCGAATACAATCTCAGTTTTATCAAGAATCGACTGATCTAATGATAAGACATTTTGAAGGTGTCCTCCTCTAAAAATTGCATTATTCATTCGTACACCATCAACTACGATCAGCACTTTGTTTGCTTCAAAGCCTCTGATAATCGGGCTGCCACCACCCAACTGGCTTTTCTGAACCAAAATATTACCACTGTTTTGCAGCATTTCGGCTGTTGTTGGCTGGTTATCGAATTCGATTTCTTTTGGTTTCAATACCTGGATTTGATTAGGTACGTCCACCCGTTTTTCTTCGAAACGGCTTGCCGAAATAACTACTTCGTCGAGTGAATAGGGTTTTTCGATCATCAGGATGGTAAATTGCATGCTTTCGATCTGCTTATAACTGTAGAAAATTTCCTGAAAACCAACGCATCGCAGTGTAATAACATCGGAATTGCGAAAACCGGAAATATCAGCTATTCCCTTTGCATTGGTAATTGTTGAAACCTTTGGATTATTCGAAAAAACAGCAACATTCGCGAGGGGTTGCAGGGAGGTTTTATCAAGAACTGTCACCGTTTGGGCAAGAATTAATTTGCCAATAAAACTGATGAAAAACAATAAATATATTTTCTTCATTTTAGATATTGATTTAAGTTTAAAAAATTGCCGATAAAGGCAAGCCCTTTGGACTTCCCCAATCGTAGCATTAAAAATTAAAACAGGTTTGCTTAGAATAACCTAAATCAATTTCGGTGGTGGAGATGGAATTTCACAAATGAAAGATTCGCAAAATAAAAGTACACGGCAGGTTCTGTCGGTTATCTTTACAGGACTCACCAGGTTTATTTCATCAAAGGTTAAAAAATAAACATTTGATATGTGGCTGATAAGGTGTTGAACATGATTATCGGCCAAATTATTTTGTTTGTTGTTATTAATGAATGTTTTAAGAAATGCGATCAGCGTGTTTTCCTTTTCGTCATTTAAGGCGAAAAGCGTTATGCTGTTATCAGCATTTCTTTCAATTTTGACGATATCGTATAATTTTCCATCAAAGAAAAACTCTTTGTATGGCTGATACCAGTGTATGGCAGGGACTTCTCTTTCCGAAAAATTGAAAACAGCCAGTTTTTCCAAAGGGATGCTGCTTGCAATCGTTTGTTTCATCTCCTGTTTTACACGTTTCTGAACCAGTACTAATCCAGGATAAAACCCAAAAAGATAAAATACAAACAGAAATAGTAATATGTTTGAAATATACCTCTTCAAAATCGAATGCTATCAGGCGGCGAAAATAATAAATATTCCATATTTAACTTTTTTGCATTTTTCGCCATAAAGGGCTGGGATTTATTCAATTATTTCTCTTATGTTGTCAATTGATCTCATTTGGAAGGATATTATGCTTTTAACCAGCGCATTAAATTTTCTTTGTTAAATTTTCTAATATAAATCCCTTGCCGGTACAAAAATCCGGATTATTTTTGTGAAAAATTTAACAGTGTTCATTAATAAACAATAAAACAATTTTCACACATGCAACCAACACACATTGAACACATTGGAATTGCTGTAAAAAGCCTTGAAGAAAGTATTCCATATTTTGAAAAAATTCTGGGGCTAAATTGTTACGCCATCGAGGAAGTTAAAGACCAAAAAGTCAGAACTGCTTTTTTTCGGATTGGCCAGACAAAAATCGAATTACTCGAATCTACAGACCCTGAAGGGCCTATTGGAAAATTTCTCGAAAAGAAGGGTGAAGGAATTCATCATTTGGCCTTTGCGATGGAAAATGTTGCCGAAGCGCTTAAACAAGCCGAAGAAAAGGGAGTCAATCTTATCGATCATCAGCCCCACAAAGGTGCTGAAGGATTGCAGATCGGCTTTCTTCATCCAAAATCAACCTTAGGTGTACTTACCGAATTTTGTGGAAAATAACTGTCACATTTTTAATCAATAAATTTTCATGCCGTGAATAACCGGGACAAATTACAACAACTTATCAACCTCAGGCAGCAAGCCCGCCAGGGAGGAGGTGAAAGCCGGATTGATGTTCAGCATCAAAAAGGAAAATACACTGCACGCGAACGCATCGAAAAACTTCTCGATGAAGGGAGTTTTGAAGAATATGACATGTTTGTGACCCATCGCAGCCATGATTTTGGCATGGAAGATAACGTGTATCTTTCCGATGGTGTAATCACCGGACATGGTACGATTGATGGGCGTGTTGTTTATGTCTTCTCTCAGGATTTTACTGTTTTCGGAGGCTCTCTTTCCGAAACATTTGCACAAAAGATTTGCAAAATCATGGACCAGGCAATGAAAGTGGGTGCCCCGGTAATAGGAATCAACGACTCGGGTGGTGCCCGAATCCAGGAAGGTGTTAAAAGCCTGGCTGGATATGCCGAGATTTTTGAGCGCAATATCCTGGCTTCCGGGGTTATCCCCCAAATCTCAGCCATCTTCGGACCATGCGCCGGTGGAGCCGTGTATTCACCCGCGCTAACTGATGTGGTCATCATGAGCGATAAAACAAGCTATATGTTTGTAACCGGACCGAAAGTTACAAAAACTGTAACCGGGGAGGCCATTTCCGAAGAAGACCTTGGTGGTGCTACCGTTCATGCAACAAAGTCGGGTGTTTCACATTTCAGGGCTGATGATGAAGATGAAGGAATCATGATCATCCGTAAATTGATTGAATATCTCCCGCAAAACAATCTCGAAGATCCCATTGTGACCGAATGCAATGACCCGATCGACCGGAAAGAAGGTATGCTCAACGAAATGATTCCTGATAATCCAAGTACACCTTATGATGTAAAAGACATTATTTATGCGATCGTTGACGAACGGGAGTTTCTGGAATTTCACCGTCATTATGCTAAAAATATTGTTGTTGGTTTTGTAAAATTCAATGGTCAGCCTTGCGGTATTGTTGCAAACCAACCCAATTATTTAGCCGGTGTCCTTGATATAGATGCTTCTAAAAAAGCTGCCCGTTTTGTGCGGCTGTGCGATTCTTTTAACCTGCCGGTTGTTACACTTGTTGATGTTCCGGGTTTCCTCCCCGGAAGTACCCAGGAATACGGCGGTATCATTACAAATGGGGCCAAATTACTTTTTGCTTATGGTGAAGCAACCGTTCCAAAAGTAACCATAACCTTACGCAAATCTTATGGCGGCGCACATGATGTAATGGGGTCAAAACAATTACGTGGTGATATCAATTATGCCTGGCCTTCGGCCGAAATCGCCGTAATGGGGCCTAAAGGAGCCATTGAAGTACTCGAAGGGCGCAAACTAAAAGACTTTGATAATCCGGCAGATGCGGCTAAATATGTCGAAGAAAAGGAAAACGAATACCGCGAAAAATTTGCCAATCCTTACCAGGCTGCCAAATACGGCTATATCGATGATGTGATTGAACCAAGGAATACACGATTCAGAATTATTCGTGCATTGAATACCCTGTCAACAAAAAAGGATACGCTTCCACCCAAAAAACATGGCAATATTCCATTATAAAAAGTACAGTTATGCTAACAGATGAAATTACTTTTAATCTTTCAGGTGTTACCGGCCTTACCATTATTATTGCCGTTGTTGGTTTGTTGGTTGTTTTTGTTGTTTTAACAATGCTTTATCTGGTTTACCTTACGATTCCGAAAATAATTAATTTTGGAATCCGCCGTAAATTGAAAAAGGAAGGAAAACTTATTGATGAATCCAATGATCTGCATGTTGAAAGTGATGTAAATGCTGCCATCAGCCTTGCTTTATACATGTACCTGAACGAGATTCACGATGAGGAGAGTAACATCATTACGATTAAGACAGCTCTCAGGTCATACACACCCTGGAGTTCAAAAATTTATTCTACTAATCCATATCATAGATTTCCACAAAAATGAAAAATTTTAAATTCACCATTAAGGGTCATGAATATAATGTCGAAATCCTGAAATTTGAGGACAACATGGCAATCATTGAAGTTAATGGAACCGCTTACAACATTGATATTCAACACGAAGTAAAGCCATCTAAAACGCCGAAACTGGTAAGACAGGAAGTCGTTACAAAACGTAGCGACAGTAAGATTAAGAAAGCAATTGTCAAAACCGAAGGCCACGAGGTTAAAATTCCTTTACCGGGAAATATTATGAGCATTTTTGTAAAAGACGGAGATGTAGTAAAATTGGGAGATAAACTGCTGCTATATGAGGCCATGAAAATGGAAAATATCATCCTTGCTGAGAAAGATGGCGTTGTAAAAAACATCAGAGTTAATGTGGGTGATAATGTTTTGCAGGGTTCTGTATTACTTGAAATCGCTTAATTCGGGTTCAAATGAGAAAGCTTTTAACAATATTCGGAATCATTTTAATCCTTGCATTTGTTTCTACAGCATTCATCGTGGAAGAAAATGCAACGACTACTGACATAAAAAGCACCACTGCTCAACAAATACAGCAAAACCAACAAAATAATACGCCATCAGATCCTGTGATCATTTCAGGGTCATCCGGGCAATCAGATGCACGAAAGGGTTTAACACGTTTTTTTCGTTTTACAGGATTCGCAAATGCAACATGGGGTCATATTATCATGATTGTTGTTGGATTGATCTTTATTTTCTTAGCCATACGTTACGAATACGAACCCTTACTTCTTATACCTATTGGTGTTGGAATATTGATAGGAAACATTCCATTCCTGCTAAATTCCGGGCTTAAATTAGGTATTTACGAAAATGGAAGTGTGATGAATTACCTTTATTTCGGAGTAACCAATGGGATTTATCCTCCTTTGATCTTTCTGGGTATTGGCGCCATGACTGATTTTTCAACCCTGATTTCAAATCCCAAACTGATGTTGCTTGGAGCTGCAGCCCAACTTGGAATTTTTGCAACATTTATCGGCGCTTTAATTTTAGGTTTTCATCCTTCCGAAGCCGGTGCTATTGGAATTATCGGCGGTGCTGATGGCCCAACGGCAATTTTTACAGCTTCAAAACTTGCAAATGGAATCAACATTTTACCTGATGGAACAACTGTTCAAAACCTTATTGGCCCTATTGCCATTGCCGCTTATTCGTACATGGCATTGGTTCCTGTTATTCAGCCTCCGATTATGCTGCTAATGACCACTAAAAAAGAAAGATTAATTCGTATGAAACAACCCCGGGCAGTAAGCAAACTCGAAAAAATTCTTTTTCCGATTATTGGGTTGTTACTCACCGGTTTTATTTCACCAAGTGCCCTCCCATTATTAGGGATGTTGTTTTTTGGTAACCTGCTCAAAGAAAGTGGTGTTACAAAACGTCTTGCCGATACCGCCAGAACATCACTAATCGATATTGTGACAATCATTCTTGGGCTAACCGTTGGAGCCTCTACCCAGGCTGATGTTTTCCTTACTCCACAGTCGGTAATGATTTTTATTCTGGGGGCTGCTTCTTTTGTTGTAGCAACTGCTGGTGGGGTTGCTTTTGCTAAGTTTATGAATCTTTTTCTGAGTAAAGAAAATAAAATCAACCCCTTGATTGGCAGTGCCGGGGTTTCTGCGGTACCCGACAGCGCACGCGTTTCCCAGGTAATGGGGCTGAAATATGATAAAAATAATCATTTATTGATGCACGCCATGGGACCAAATGTTGCCGGCGTCATCGGTTCTGCCGTTGCCGCTGGTATTTTACTGAGTTTCTTATTGTAATCAAGCCTTTTACAATAGTCCGCTTCCCGGCTTCTGAAATTCGGAAACCGGGATTTTTTATACCCTCTTTTCATAGAATGGGTTCTGTTTTAACTTTTGGTTATCCGGAAAATAATAATTTTGTTCGTAATGCCTGAACATTTACTTTTGAGAAAAAAAATTAATTAAATTAATTATGCTAATTATAGGGATTGCCGGCGGTTCAGGATCTGGAAAAACCACCGTTGTGAACAAAATCATTAAAAGTCTGCCAAAAAATTCAGTTTCGATTATTTCGCAGGACTCGTATTACAAGGACAATGGTCATTTATCACCGGAGGAAAAGCAGAAAATTAATTTCGACCACCCTGATTCCATTGAGTTTGAATTGCTCAATAAGCACATCGACCAACTCATAAAAGGCCTGCCTATTCAAAAACCAATTTATTCGTATGTTACCTGTGCACGTGCCAAAGAGACTGAAGCTGTCGAGCCTAAAAAAGTAATTATTGTTGAAGGCATCCTCATTTTTACAAATTCTAAACTCAGGGATAAATTCAGTATTAAAGTTTTTGTGGATGCCGATGCCGACGATCGTCTCATCCGGATAATCCGGCGTGATTTAATCGAACGTGGCCGATCAGTACAAGGTGTTCTGGATCATTACGAAACTTTTGTTAAGCCCATGCACCTTCAATTTATCGAACCCACAAAACGATATGCTGATATTATCGTTCCACAAGGCGGAACAAACCATATTGCCATTGACATTTTATCGTCGAAAATAAAAATGAAACTTGGCGAATAAGAACCTGCAAAGTAGTTTTTTATGCCGGAAAAGATGAAAATAGATATCCTGGCGGTTGATGACAGACGCGAGAATCTGCTGGCCATCGAAACCATCCTTGATAATCCCGAGATAAACCTTGTTATGGCCACATCGGGGAATGAGGCTCTGAGTTTGATGTTCGATTATGATTTTGCATTGGTTTTGATGGATGTTCAAATGCCGGGCATGGATGGATTTGAAACCGCTGAACTTATGCGGGGTTCAGAAAAAACCAGGCACATTCCTATCATCTTTGTTACGGCTATAAACAAAGAAAAAAAACATATTTTCAGGGGCTACGATACCGGTGCTGTCGATTATCTTTTTAAACCCATCGAACCCGAAATCTTTCAAAGCAAAATCAATGTTTTTATCGATTTGTACAAACAGCGGAATGCCCTGGAAGAAATTACGCTGAAACTCGAAAATACAATCAGTGAACTTATTGGTTCGCGTGAAAAATTAAGACAAAGCGAAGAAAAATACCGCGATATGTTCGATAATGCCAACGAAGGCATTTTTGTCATCCAGAATGGTTTTATAAAATTCCATAACCCCAAAACCCGTGAAATATTAAATTGCGAAAATGCAGATATGCGTGGAAAGGCTTTTTTGGAATTTGTTTATCCTGATTTCAGGGAAATATTACAAAAAGGACATTTTGAAAAATTAGGAAAAGAATTTCACGATCACCGGATTTCAGCAAAAGTCGTCAGCCCTAATGAAGAAATCAAATGGATCGAAATAAATTCGGTGGTCATCAGCTGGGAAGGAGAACCCGCCTTGCTTAATTTTATCAGTGATATTTCAGAACGAAAAATAGCCGAGGAAGAGATGCGGCGTGCCCGAAAGCTTGCCGAACAGGCGAGCCGGACAAAAAGTGAGTTCCTTGCCAACATGAGCCATGAAATCCGGACTCCACTCAATGGCATCATTGGCATGACCGAATTGGTGATGATGAGCCATCTTGAAGAAGACCAGAAAGAAAGGCTCGAGGCAATTAAGTTTTCAGGCGAGTCATTACTCGATATCATCAACGACATTTTAGACCTGTCGAAAATTGAAGCCCGGAAACTCGAGCTCGATTTCGTAGAATTCAGCCTGCGTGGCGTGATCGAAAAAGTGCTCCGCCCCATGTCGTCGAAAACTTCTCAAAAAAATCTCGAACTCATTTTGGATATCAGCAACGGAGTGCCCGACTATTTCATCGGTGACCCGGTTCGCCTTCGTCAAATCCTGTTTAACCTCATTGGAAATGCAATAAAATTCACCGAAAAAGGCGAAATAAGGCTGGAAGTCAGGCAAAAGAGCAAAAACGGAAATAATATCGAAATCGAGTTTTTGATCTCGGATACAGGAATTGGAATCCCCACCGATAAAATGCATAATCTTTTCAAATCATTTAGCCAGGCCGACAGTTCAACCTCGCGAAAATTTGGAGGAACGGGCCTTGGGCTGGCTATCTCCAGAAGCCTGGTAGAAATGATGAAGGGAGCAATTACGGTAAATAGCATCCCCGACAAGGGCAGCGTTTTTAAATTTAATATATGGCTCGAGAGTTCACCGGAAGTTATCCACGAGAGCAGTTCAGAAATTCAGCCTATCCTGAAACAAAAGCGCATCCTGATTGTAGATGACAACCTGAACAACCGGAAAATCCTGAAAGGCGTCCTTGATTATCTCGGTATCGAAAACGACGAGGCTTACGACGGCAAACAGGCATATGAAAAAATTTTGGCCAATTCAGGAAGCAAAAAACATTACGATATCATTTTGCTCGATTATCACATGCCTGTAATTGATGGTGTTGAAATGGCCAAACTCATGTTTGCCGAAAAAAGGGTGGTGCCATTTCCCGATATAATCATGCTTTCTTCGGATGATGTGAATCTGGAGCGCAGCAAACTCAAGGATTTCGGTATCCGGCGGTATCTGATCAAACCGGTTTTTAAGGACGATCTGATTCGTCTTTTGAATGAAGTTGCCGGATCGGTGGATGTTACGCAACCGCTTAAAAAAATCTATACTCAAAAATCGATTGATGATCCAAACCGGCATTATAAAGTTCTGCTGGCAGAGGATAACCTCATCAATCAAAAGCTGGCCAATGGTTTATTGGAAAAACTGGGATGTAAAATAATCACTGTCAATAACGGTATGGAAGCCCTGGAAGCCGCTAAAAAGGAACTATTTGATGTCATTTTCATGGACGTTCAAATGCCTGAAATGGATGGGTTTGAAGCTACCGGTCTAATCAGGGAATGGGAACATGAACACGGAAAACATACTCCTATCGTTGCTATGACCGCGCATGCCATGAAAGGCGACCGTGAAAAATGCCTTAATGCAGGAATGGACGAATATGTAACCAAACCGATCAGCCTGAAAATTCTAAGCGACGTTATCAAAAACCTCGACATCTGATAATATTTACAATATTCTTTTCCGGAAAAATATAGCTACTTATGAAAAAATGGTTTTTAAACCTGAGAATCAAGCAACGGCTGAACACCATGACCACGATATCAATTCTGAGCATCGTGCTTATCGGTTATTCGTCGTATTACTTTTTCAGGACAACAAAGGTACTCACCCTGGTGCTTACCGAACAGCGGGTTCATGATGTAAATTATCGTACCGGCCTCCAATTGTTTTACGAATATCTCAACAACAAAAATGAGCAAACCCTTAAACGTGCCTATAATCACCTCGATTCAGCCATCAACATTGCCTACGTTTTTAGTAAGTCAAAAGAGTTTTATAAAAAAAACACGCACAATAAGTATGTCGATATTCTGCTCGAAACTTACGGGCCTACCATTGGCTTCAGCCGAAACACTGCCGAATTAATTGCGAATCGTTTTGAGTTGATGATTTTTCTCGACAATCCCGAAATGAACGACGCCCTTGCCATAGCTGACGAGGCATTCCGAAATGGAAGCAATGTAAAACGTGCCATTCAAAAGTACCTCAATAACCCTGATCTTAAAGAGGTTTCAGCCGAACTTGAAATGGCCAAAAGTGAAATGTCCGACATGGAAGTTCGATTTTCAACAACCATTGGCGACCTGAATAACTTTGTAATCAACCTCCTTTTAATCAGCATTCTGCTCATTTCAATCATTCTTGTTACAATAACTTTTCTCTCATCACGGATAATTTCGGGTACCATTTCAAAACCAGTTTTAAAAGTTGTTGAAAACTTGAAAAGCCTTGCTTCCGGTGATTTAACCAGCGACATAAAAGTTGAAACCAGGGATGAAATTGGAATGTTAAATGCTTCTTTTGTTGATCTACAATCAAGCCTTAAGCAAAAATCACTTGTTGCAGGCGCCATCGCCAACGGTATTTTTACAACCAAAGCAGTACCTAAAAGCGAAAAAGACGAATTGGCACACTCCATAAACCAAATTGTCAACAATTTCAGCGAAGTAGTCGATCAGGCCAATAGTATTTCCCGGGGAGATTTGGATGCCAATATTTCACTTCGTTCGGCCCAGGATGAACTTGGCAAAGCCTTGATTAAAATGACGAGCGAACTCAAGAATTCAAATGAAGAAAAACGCAGACAGTTGTGGCTTAAAAACAGCCAGAGCGAACTCAATGATGTGATGCGTGGTGAGCAGGAGGTTATCGACCTGAGCAGAAAAATTATTAATAAATTATGCAGCCAGGTCGATGCGCGTGTTGGTGCCATTTATTTAATGCAGGACGACGATGTTTATAAAATGGTTGGAAGTTATGCCTATAAGCGCCGCAAAACTATCGAAACGGAATACAGGCCGGGAGAAGGGCTTGTGGGACAGGCAGTACTCGAAAAGCAAACCATCATCATTACAAACCTTCCTCCCGATTATAGTCCCATCAATTCGGGTATTGGTGAAGCTTCGCCGAAAAATCTGGTGGTGATTCCATGCATTTTTAACGATATCGTGGTTGCTGTAATCGAAATGGGCTCCTTTGCCGAATTAACCGAAGAGCAAATCAATTATATAAATACTGTTAGCCAAAGTGTGGCAATAGGGCTTAACACCTCACGCAGTCGTACCGAACTCCGGAAATTGCTTTCCCGAACTCAGGAACAGGCTGAAGAACTTCAGGTTCAGCAGGAAGAACTCAGGCAGGCTAACGAAGAACTCGAAGAACAAACCAAGGCACTCAAGGAATCGGAACAACAGCTTCAAACCCAACAGGAAGAATTACGTGTTACCAACGAAGAATTGGAAGAACGTACCCAGGCCATCGAAAAACAACGCGATGCAATCCGGACAAAAAACGAGGAACTTCAGCTTGCACAAAAGGAAATCGAAAAAAAAGCCCGCGACCTCGAAACAGCAAGCCGTTACAAATCAGAATTCTTAGCCAACATGTCTCACGAATTACGCACACCACTTAACAGCATTCTTGTGCTTTCGCAGATCATGTCGAATAATAAGGCTGGCAATCTTTCCGATAAACAAATTCAGTCGGCAAAAACCATTCATTCTTCAGGAAGCAGTCTACTGTCGTTGATTAATGAAATTCTGGACCTTTCCAAAATTGAATCCGGTAAACTGGAAATCAACCTCGAGCGGATAAAACTCGAAGACCTGTTAAAGGAAATCGACAGTGTTTTTAAACCATTGGCTACCGATAAGGGGCTCGAACTAAACCTTGATATCCAGGCGGATGCACCGGTTTTCATTTATAGTGATGTCCTCAGGTTGCAGCAAATTCTTCGTAACTTGCTATCGAATTCTATTAAGTTTACACACGAAGGCAGCGTTTCGTTAAAAATTAAGAAAATGTCGGCCACAGATGGTTTGATTTCAACCGGCCTGATACCTGAAAATACCGCATTATTCGAGGTGACTGATACCGGAATCGGTATTCAAAAAGAACAGCAAAAAGCAATTTTTGAAGCTTTCACGCAAGCCGATGGCACAACATCACGAAAATATGGCGGAACCGGCTTAGGTCTTACCATTTCAAGGAATCTTGCACACATCATGGGAGGTGAAATTACCTTAGAGAGTGATGCCGGAAAAGGAACAATCTTCAGGCTTTACCTTCCTGTAAAAATGGTGACAAAAAAAAATCCTGCAATTCCTGATCGTGTAAAAACTGATGTCAGGGAAATCGTCGAACAACACGCCCTACCAATCGTCCCGTCTAAAGTAAAACCTTCATTTTCGGGAAATGGCGGAGATAACAATTCACAGCCCAAAGCAGGAATTATCGATACAGTAAGAGACGATCGGAAAATCATCAATAAAGGCGACAAGTTTATTCTCATCATCGAAGACGATGCAAGCTTTTCACAGATTTTATATGACCTTGCCAAAGAAAAAGGATTTAAATGCCTGATTGCACCCAATGGTGAGACCGGCCTTCATTATGCTGATTATTATAAGCCCGATGCCATTATTCTCGACATTGGTTTGCCCGGAATTGATGGCTGGCAGGTGATGGACCGACTGAAAGAAAATCCCGAAACCCGGCATATCCCGGTTCATTTTATGTCGGGAAAGGATAAAAGTATGGAAGCCATGAAAAAAGGCGCCATCGGTTTTTTGACCAAACCCATCAGTGTTGAAGAAATTGAAGGCGCCTTCGCTAAAATCGAAAATATTATCTCAAAACCATTAAAAAAGCTTCTGGTTGTCGAGGATGACGATGATATGCGAAAAGCAATCGTCGAACTGATCGACGATGACGATGTTTCGATTACCTCCGTTTCGAGTGGCAGCCAGGCCGTTGACCAGCTTAAAAAAGACGACTTCGAATGCATCATTCTCGATCTGGGTTTGAAAGATATGTCGGGCTTCGATTTACTCAAAAAAATCGGTAAAAAAGGCGAGGAAAGCGACATCCCTGTCATCATTTATACAGGGCGCGAACTGAACCGCAAGGATGAAGATGAACTTCTTCAATATTCTGACCGTATCATTATCAAAGGCGCCCGCTCACCCGAAAGATTGCTTGCCGAAACTACGCTTTTTCTGCATCGGGTCGAATCGAGTCTTCCGGAGGAAAAGCAAAAAATGCTCAGAATTGGCCATACCAAAGAAGACATCATGAAGGATAAAAAAGTGCTGATTGTGGACGACGATATGCGTAATGTTTTTGCACTAAACAGCTTGCTGGAGGAAAGAGGAATGCGTGTAGATGTTGGCCGGAACGGTAAAGAAGGATTAAAAAAACTTGATGAAAATCAGGATATCAGCCTTGTTCTTATGGATATTATGATGCCCGAAATGGACGGATACGAAGCCATGCGTGAAATCAGGAAAATTTCAAAATACAAGAAACTTCCCATCATCGCACTTACGGCAAAAGCCATGCAGGGCGACCGCGATAAATGTATCGAGGCCGGTGCAAACGATTATCTGACCAAACCTGTGGATACCGACAAATTATTATCATTACTCAGAGTATGGCTTTACCAATGAAAGAAGAACTGGAAATAATCCGGGAAAACGAAAATATCGAAATCGAACTTTTCCTGAATGCGATATTTCTAAAATTTGGATACGATTTCCGGAATTACGGGAAAGCCCACATTAAACGACGGATCAAGCACCGGCAATCGGTTTCGGGTTTCGACAACATTTCCGAAATGATCCATAAAATGTTGTACGACCCGCTTTTTTACCAGGAAATATTGCAGGATCTTTCCATCACGGTAACCGAAATGTTTCGCGACCCTGATTTTTATAAGTCGATCCGCACTGAGGTGGTTCCATTGCTAAAAACCTACCCTTTTATCAAAATCTGGCATGCCGGGTGTGCTACCGGTGAAGAGGTTTATTCGATGGCCATCCTGCTCAAAGAAGAGGGTTTGTTAAAACGAAGTCAGATTTATGCTACCGATTTTAATCAGCTTGCGCTTCAAAGGGCACGCAACGGGATCTATCCGATTGAACGGATCAAAGAGTTTACTTTTAACTATCAGAAATCTGGCGGGAAGGCTTCATTTTCCGATTATTACAACGCAAGGTATGAGTCGGTAATTTTGAATGAATCGCTTAAGGAAAACATTGTTTTTGCTGACCACAATTTAGTTACCGATGGCGTTTTTGGAGAGATGAACATGATCATTTGCCGGAATGTGATGATCTATTTTGACAAAGATCTTCAAAATAAGGTAATCAAACTTTTTTACGAAAGCCTGGTGCCCGGAGGATTCCTTTGCCTTGGAAGCAAGGAAAGCCTGCGCTTTGCCGAGTCCGCACCCAGATTTGACACAACTTACGAAAAAGAAAAAATTTACCGGAAAAAATTTGCTGAATAACAGGCATCATGCAGTACAAAGCAATCGTAATCGGAGTATCGGCTGGTGGGATGAATGCCCTGGGTCAGATAATTCCCAGGCTTCCTGCTGATTTTCCGTTGCCGGTAATTGTTGTGCAGCACATCAGTCCGCAATCCGATAATTACATGATCCGCCATTTCAACAACATTTCGAAAATCAGGGTTAAGGAAGCCGACGAAAAAGAAAAAATTAAACCCGGCACGGTATATTTTGCGCCACCCAATTATCACCTTATGGTTGAAAATGATTTTACTTTTTCGCTTTCGGTTGAAGAAAGGGTTAATTTTTCGCGGCCATCGATTGATGTTTTATTTGATACCGCTGTGGAAGCTTATTGGGGATCTTTGATCGGTATAATTTTAACGGGTGCCAATAATGATGGAAGCAATGGCCTGAAACGAATCAAAGAATGCGGAGGTTTTACCATTGTTCAGAATCCCGATAATTCTGAGGTATCAGCTATGCCCGAGGCCGCTTTGAAATTGGTAAAAGTTGATAAAATACTCGATGTGGATAAGATTGCGGGTTTTTTAATGAAGCTGGTTGCCACCGACAAGTAATTTTTCTTTATTCAATAAACGTTCTGAAACCCTCATGTCATGGGGTTCGGTTGGTTATCCCAAAACGAAAAAACCCGCTGCGATAATTGCGGCGGGTTAATCGTAAAAACGCTGTGAAAAAAAAATCAACGCTTATTTTCTTCTTTAACTTGTTTTACCCATTTGTCGATTCGCTGATTTGTTAACTCCTCCTGTTGATCTTCATCTAAAGCAAGTCCAACAAACATATCATTTTCAATGGCAGCTGAGGTCGTAAAATTATAACCTTCGGTGGGCCATTTGCCAAGGAGTTTTGCTCCGTTACCCTCAAACTCTTTTTTTATCAGCATCATCCCGTCAACAAAATTATCGGGATAAAGTATCTGGTCGCCAAGTCCAAAAATTGCATATGGCTTGTTGGTCAGTTCAGCCGCACTACATTTTGCATAAAAATCGAACCAATGGTTGTTGTCTTCTGCGTTTTCCCAAATTTCGGCTCCAACAGTAGAACCTCCCACTACGATTAAATCCAGTTCGTCAAGATTAATATAGTCAATCTCGTCGATGCTGTGAACAGAAATGGTATCCGGGTCAAATTTGTTCGAAATTCTTTTGGCACATGATTCAACATTTCCTCCTTTTGGCCAATAAAACAAAGCAATTTTTTTCATTATTTATGGTATCTGTTCTTTATAAATCCCAAACTTGATTGATAACGGGCAAATTTATAACTAATTGGTTTTGGCCACTTATCAACATCGTAATTTAACAATATTTAATAACGCTTGTGTGCACTATTTTCTGCTGGTATCTGCCTGTTATTTTGCTGATTTTTGGGTCAAATCCTCTAAAAATATCTTTGCCGTTTCGGCTATTGATTTTTCAATAGGGATAAACGTGTAGTCCAATGCGGTAGTGATTTTTTGACTGGAATAATGAAATTCATGAAAAGCCGACCGGGCAATTTCCTTCGAATAAGTGGGTCTTTTCCAAATCAAAAGTTTCATTTTTTCCATTCTCCATCCCAATTCTCCCATCCAGGGATAAAGCTTCCAGAAAGGCTGATTTTTTTGAAATGAATCTGCAATCATACTGATGATTTGCCGGTACGAAACATCCTGTGCCGAAAGAATGAAACGCTGATTTCTGATGTCTGATTTCATTAGCTGAACCATAATCCTTGCTACATCGCGCACGTCAACATAACCATTAATCCCGTTTGTATAATAAAACATTCCGTTCCAGACCGTCTGAAACAACTTTGAGCTTCCGTTATTCCAGTCACCGGGCCCGATAATTATTGCCGGATTTACTACAACAACATCCAAACCTTCTTCGGCTCCCCGCCAGATTTCGCGTTCGGCGGCATATTTGCTGATGGCGTAATGTGAATTTTTCTTAGAGGTTTTCCAGAAATGATTTTCGGTGAGCGTTTCACCCTGCCGGGTTTTTCCTAAAGCCGAAATCGAACTAACCTGGCATAATTTCCTGATCCCGGCATTCAGGGCTGCATCAACAACATTGGCGGTACCTTTGTAATTGGTACGAAGCAGGTCTTTTTTATCCCTGCTATAAAATGATACCATTCCGGCACAATGGTAAACATCTTTCACGCCCTTCATGGCTTCGTCGAGTGAAAAAATATCCAGAACATCACCTTCTATCCATTTGATACGACTGTAAAGGAGTTCAGCATTTTCGCCAAATCTCGAAAAAGTTTTTAATACGTGGTCCTGGCTACTGTTTTTTCGTTTCAGTGCATGTATTTCTTCACCCCGCATCGAAAGTTCGTACAAAAGATGTGAGCCCACAAGCCCGGTTCCTCCTGTTACTAAAATCATGCGGCAAAGATAGCTAATTGCAAAAAATGGTTTTGTCCTTTGAAACATCCGTGAACAAAGAATTTTCATTATCCCAATAAATTTATCTTTGCACAAATTATTGGTAAAATGAATTTTATTGAAGAACTCACCTGGCGGGGTATGATCCATGATATGACCCCCGGATTGAAAGCTCAGCTCGACAAGGAAATGACTGCGGCCTATGTTGGTATTGATCCGACTGCCGACTCACTTCATATTGGCCACCTGGTTTCGGTAATGATGCTGAAACATTTCCAGGTAAACGGTCACCAACCCATTGTTTTGGTGGGCGGCGCCACCGGCATGATTGGCGACCCTTCCGGAAAATCGAAGGAACGTAACCTGCTCGACGAACTTTCTCTCCGCCATAACCAGGATTGTTTGAAAGCACAGCTTTCAAAATTCCTCGATTTTGACAACAACATTTCTAACCCGGCTATCATGGTGAATAACTATGACTGGATGAAAGATTACAGTTTTTTACGGTTTATCCGGGAAATCGGTAAACATATTACGGTAAACTATATGATGGCCAAAGATTCGGTAAAATCAAGGCTGAGTTCGGATGCCAAGGAAGGAATGTCGTTTACTGAGTTTTCGTACCAGCTTGTTCAGGGAACTGATTTTTTACATTTATTCGAGAATTACAATTGTAAAATTCAGATGGGTGGCTCCGATCAATGGGGAAACATCCTCACCGGAATTGAACTGATACGGCGGAAACTGGGACACGATAAAGATGCATATGCCATGACTTGCCCGCTCATTACCAAGGCCGATGGTGGAAAATTTGGCAAAACCGAAGAAGGAAATGTCTGGCTTGATCCTGAAAAGACCTCACCTTATAAGTTTTACCAGTTTTGGCTCAATACTTCCGATGATGATGCCGCTAAATATATCAGGATTTTTACATTGCTATCGAAGGACGAAACTGAAAGCCTGATCGGGGAACATCAAAAAGCGCCACACTTGCGTGAGCTTCAAAAAAGGCTTGCCAGGGAAGTTACAACCATGATTCATTCCGAAGAAGATTACCAGGCTGCTGTTGACGCTTCTGACATTTTATTTGGAAAAGGAACGACAGAAACTTTAAAAAGACTTTCCGAAAAGGTTTTGTTGAACTTTTTTGAAGGAGTTCCTCAAAGTGAAGTTCCTTTGGTTGTATTGCAACATGGTGTGGATATTGTAGATTTCCTTACCGAAAAAGCCGATATTTTACCATCCAAACGTGAATGCCGTGAATTGCTTAAAAACAATGCCATTTCGATAAATAAGGAAAAAGTTAAGGAAGATTTCATTGTAAACACCAACTCACTGCTCAATGGGAGTTATATCCTTGTGCAGCGGGGGAAAAAGAATTATCATCTGGTTATCTGCAAATAAGATATAGTATTATTGCTGAAATAACGAGAAATGTGTCAAAAGTGCAGCATTCTGACGAATTGAATGATCGGTCTTCAACAGTTTTTTCGATTATTTTTTTTCCTGGCTCTTTTCACCCCTTCTTTCTTCCCATAGCTTGTTAAAATTTTTTGCAGCAATTTTTGGTAGCGCTCTTCGGGGGCCCCACATTTTCTTTACGCAGGCATTCATTAACATGTTTTTCGTCGAGGCGCTTCCAAAATTCATCAACTTGCGACTCATTAATAACCGCTTTGCACCATATTGAACAAGTCTTTCGTTTCCTGATGTAAATCCAAGCTTAACCGATTCTTTCCGGTTCAACAGCAACAATTCGTGCAGATTAATCTTAACGGGGCATACCTCGGTGCATCTTCCACAGAGGGATGAAGCAAAACTCAGGTGTTTATAATCTTCCATTCCCTTAAGATGCGGTGTTATCACCGAACCGATCGGACCAGTGTAAGTGGAATTGTAGGTGTAGCCTCCAATATTTTTATAAACCGGGCATGCATTTAAACATGCCCCACAACGAATACACCAGAGTGCACTGCGTTGTTCGTGATGCCTGAGGACTTCGGTTCGTCCGTTATCTAAAAGAACAACATACATTTCGTCAGGTCCATCGGTTTCACCGGTTTGGCGGGGTCCCGAAACCACCGAATTATACACTGTAATATTCTGCCCGGTTCCGTGTGTTGCAAGCAAGGGCCAGAATAAATCGAGGTCGCGGAGTGATGGAATTATTTTTTCGATACCAGCAATGGCAATGTGCACTTTTGGAAAAGAAAACGACATCATTGCATTGCCTTCATTTTCGGTAAGACAAACTGAACCCGTGTCGGCGATGAGAAAATTGGCACCGGTTATTCCAACATCAGCGGTCATAAATTTTTTTCTCAGCAAATGCCTAACATAAGCGGTTATTTGCTCTGGTGTACTTTCGATATTCAGGCCAAATTTTTCGTTAAAAAGCTTTGCCACATCTTCTTTCGATTTGTGCATGGCCGGAGTTACGATGTGGTAAGGTTTTTCACCGGCCAACTGAACGATATATTCGCCAAGATCGGTCTCAAGGGATTCGATCTGCTGTTCTTCGAGAGCGTGGTTAATTTCAATTTCTTCGGTAATCATCGACTTTGATTTTACAACCAGTCCCGCATGATGCTTATGCATGATTTTAAGGACTTCTGCAACAGCTTCAGCAGCATTTTGCGCCCATATTACCTTTCCCCCTTTTTTAATAAAGTTCGACTCAAAATCACTGAGATATCTTTCGAGATTCTCGATTACCTTGTGTTTTACATTTGCAGCGCGCTGCTTGGCCAATTCAAGCTGACTGAACTGTTTTTTTCCTCGCTGTACCGCCTGATCGTACCGTGAAATATTAAAATTTATCTTTCTGCGATGCTCAAGATCAAACGGGATTTTATTGGACTCTTTAACAAAGGTGTTATAAATTTCTCTCATCTTTATTCGACATTACTTCAACAACTTTGGTATTTTTTCGACGCGTCTTGCATGTCTGCCTCCTTCAAAACCAGTAGTTAAAAATTTATAAACTGCCTGAAGGCCAATTTCAAAATCGATAAATCTTCCCGGAAGCGCAATAATATTGGCATCATTATGCCTTCTCGAAAGTTCTGCCTGTTCAACATCCCAGCAAAGCGCCGAACGAACGGCCAGATACTTATTGGCTATGATGTTGGCGCCTTGTCCACTTCCGCAGATAATTACAGCTTTCACAAAAATACTCTTATTAACATCTGAAGCAACCGGATGGATAAAATCGGGATAATCAACACTTGCTTCCGAAAAAGTACCGAAATCCTTCAGTACAAATCCATCCAGTTTAAAATTTTCGAGCAGGTACTTTTTTAACAGAAAACCCGCATGATCGCTGCTAATTGGAATAACTATATTATGATCAGTCATTTAATGAATTGTTGAAAATTATTTTTCAAAAGTAAAGATAAAATGTGACGAATTTACTTTATCACCCTTTTTGTAAAATCTGTTAAAAATGAATTTACTCTTATAAAAATCTAAAAATGAATTTTTTATTGTGCCCAAAGATTTTGTAACACTCTGGTGCCAAAATTTGCTGATAAATCACCATTATTTCGTCCTTATTTTCAATTCAAACAAAACCAGCTATTTGGAGTTTTTAACAATTTTCTGTGGATATCTTCATAAATTTGTCACGAAGTTCTTATAATATTTCCGGTTATCAACAAATCATCTTAATTAGTAATGTTTTCAATTGTTTTAAGAAGTTTTCATAATTATTCAATGATAAAATCAACACTTTTTTACACTACTTCCAAAGGTTATTTTTCAGTTTACAACATCTTTTATCGATTGTTGAAAAGCTGATAAATAATTAAATTTTCCATACAATCAATCGCTTATGAAAAATGTTATTGTTAAAAAAATGTTTATAAAATTTAACTATTGAATTATTCAAGTTTTTGGCCATATTTTTTTCGACACTATGAACAGGCTATTAATAATAACATAAATTTTAAATATAATAATAATAAGAAAAGAAGATAATGGAACCAGAAAAAGCAATGAGCGATTTTGATTTAATCACAGAAATTGACAGATTACGAAAACAAAATAATGCAGTCATATTAGCACACTATTATCAGGTTCCCAAAATACAGGATATCGCCGATTATATTGGCGACAGCCTTGGTTTGGCTCAAAAAGCTGCCGAGACAAAAGCCGACCTGATTGTTTTTGCAGGGGTTCATTTTATGGCCGAAACAGCAAAGATACTTAATCCCTCTAAAAAGGTTATACTGCCTGATTCAAAAGCCGGTTGTTCACTCGCTGATTCATGTCCGCCGGAAGATTTCAGCAGATTTATCGATAAATACCCGGGGCACATCGTCATTTCATACATCAATTGTTCTGCAGCAATAAAAACCATGTCTGATGTAATTTGTACTTCCGGAAATGCAGTTAAGATTGTGGAATCATTTCCGAAAGATCAGAAAATAATTTTTGCTCCTGATAAAAATCTTGGAGGATACATTAACCGGATTACAGGCAGGAATATGATTTTATGGGATGGAAGTTGCGAAGTTCACGACATATTATCAACCGAAGCCATCATAAAAATGAAAGTTGAAAACCCGGATGCAAAACTCATCGCACATCCCGAATGTAAAGCGCCGGTACTCGAATTGGCTGATTTTGTGGGGTCAACTAACGAAATGCTCAATTATGCCAGAATGGATTCATCCCAAAAATACATTGTGGCTACCGAAACAGGTATCCTGCATCAGATGTACAAAGAGTCGCCGGGAAAGCAATTTCTGATCGTTCCAACCGACGAAACTTGTTCGTGCAATGATTGTCCTTACATGAAAATGAATACGCTCCATAAGCTTTATTTGTGCCTTAAGAATGAAAGTCCGGAAATAACATTGGATTTGGAGGTTATCGGAAAAGCCAGGAAACCGATTAAAAAAATGCTCGAAATTTCGAAAATGGCAGGTTTAATTTAAGAAATATAGTTTTATTTTTGAAGTAATGCCCTGGAAATTGCGTCATCAGCCAGTAGATTCATCACTTTATAACCTTTTAAATTGGGATGAACACCATCTTCGGAATACTCTGTTTTAAGCCCGTTACGTGAATCAGCCATTGAAGTGAAATAGTCGAGATAAATGAAACCCTTTCTAGCAGCATATTCTTTTATCCATTTGTTGAGCGCTACAATTTTTTCGGCAGGTTTTTGCCCCGGTGACCAGGAATAATCATAAGCCGGTAAAACCGAAGAAAGAATCACTTTAATACCGTTAATTTTAGCCAGATCGGCCATTGAGGATAGGTTGTCTTCAATCATTTCAAGTGTTGAAGGACCTGTGTTCCCTGCAATATCGTTTGTACCAGCCAGGATAACAACCACTTTTGGTTTAAGATTAATCACATCAGATCTGAACCTGACCAGCATCTGAGGTGTGGTTTGACCACTGATGCCGCGGTTGATATAAGGTTTTGCAGAAAAAAATTCAGGGCAAATTTCGCTCCAGAAATCTGTTATAGAGTTGCCCATGAAAACAACCCGGTTTTCGTCCGGAGCAGGTAAACCGGCTTTTTGATTCTCGGCTCTGTAACGGGACAAATTTGCCCAGTCGTTTTTCATGTTTTCGAACTGTGAAATTTCGTATTCAGTAAGTTGCTTCACAACTGGTTTATCTGTTTTTAAAGTTTGAGCTTTTGAAAATTGAACCATAAAAATCAATAATAATAGGCCAGAAATAAAAGTTGATTTTTTCATATTTTAAATTTGATGACAATTTTGATGCGAATTTAGCTGATTAATATTATTTGCAGGATAAACAGCCCATATTTTTAATAAGTTGGGTCTTAAACGGCGGCAAATTTTTTCTGAACTAAGGAATTTTAGAGTCCAAAAATTTCAAATTTCAGGTGTTTTTCTGTCGATTATTTATAAAAAACAATAAACGGAAGAAATTATTTAATGCCCTGATTTAATCATTTTTAACAAAACAAGGCTATTCATATTCCATTGATATTCAACGGATATTTATTGTTAATCGGATAACAGTTTGAAAACCATTATCTTGATTATAAAATTAAATTAGCTTTGCATGAATATGAAACTGAATTTCCTAAATTTTAAGGAGAATGATCAAAAAAGTATTGATTGCCAATCGTGGCGAAATTGCCATCAGGGTAATCCGTTCGTGCAGGGAAATGGGGATTTTAACAGTGGCGGTTTACTCAGAGTCCGACCGTACGTCGATGCATGTAAGAAATGCTGATGAAGCCTGGTTTATTGGACCTTCACCCTCTTCGGAAAGTTATCTGAATATTGAAAAAATTATCGATACTGCCAAACGTTCCGGTGCAGATGCCATTCATCCGGGCTATGGATTTTTATCGGAAAACGCCAGGTTTTCGCAACGATGCAGCGATGAAGGCATCATTTTTATTGGCCCTTCACCTTATGCAATTTCAAATATGGGTGATAAGATTACGGCGCGTAAACAGATGATCGCTGCCGGAGTGCCTGTTGTTCCCGGAACCACCGAAGCCATTACAACTGAAGAAGAGGCATTGAAAACAATTAAGGAAATTGGCCTTCCGGTAATGATTAAAGCATCGGCCGGGGGTGGTGGAAAAGGAATGCGACTTGTAAAAGAAGAAGCAAATATAATTGGAGCTATCCGGTCTGCCCGATCGGAAGCAAAAACAGCTTTTGGTGATGATGCTGTTTACATCGAAAAGTACATCGAATCGCCCCATCATATCGAATTTCAGATATTGGCTGACAAATTTGGAAATACCATTCACCTGTTTGAGAGAGAATGTTCGGTACAGAGACGTCATCAGAAGGTAATTGAAGAAACGCCTTCAACCATTATGACGCCTGAAGTCAGGGAGGAAATGGGTAAACACGCCGTAGCCGCTGCAAAAGCTGTAAATTATCATGGGGCCGGCACAATCGAATTTATCGTTGACGATAAGCTGAACTATTATTTCCTCGAAATGAACACCCGGCTTCAGGTAGAACATCCGATCACCGAACGTGTTGTTGGAATAGATTTGGTGAAAGAACAGATCAACATAGCAAACGGTGATAAACTGAAATTAAAACAGGAAGAACTTTCGCAGTTTGGACACGCCATCGAATGCCGGATTTATGCGGAAGATCCACAAAAGAATTTCCTGCCTTCACCCGGAACAATCAAGCACATCACCGAACCTTTGGGACTTGGCGTAAGGCACGATGGTTATGTTTATGAAGGTTATGAAATCCCGATATATTACGATCCTCTCATTTCGAAACTGATCGTGTGGGCAAAAACACGCGGCGAAGCAATAGCACGCATGAAACGTGCACTTTATGCCTATAAAATTACAGGTATAAAAACGTCGATTCCTTTTTTAGCCAAAATTATGGAATGTGAGGATTTCACAAAGGGTAATTACAATACCCATTTTATTGAGAAAAACCTGGAATTTCTAATGCAAAGGCCGCCATGTGGACGACGCTGCCAGGATATGGCTGCTATTGCAGCTTACATCCATTATAAAAACAAACTCGATAATTCAAACAACGGTTCGAATGGGAGCACTGAAACGAATGTTTGGAAATACTTTGGAAGAAAGAATGCAGTTACCCGTTTATAATTTCAGCTAAAAATATTTGAATTATATGTCACTCGAAATAAAAATTGACGACCGCACAGCCAGGGTCAAATTAATAAAAAAAGAAGGTAATTTAGTTAAAATTGAAGTTGACGACAGGGTTTACGATCTGGATTTGGTAATGGTCGAAAATGGTGTTTACTCAATTCTCTATAACAATATTTCATATAATGTCGAACTGATCGAAAAGAAAGACCACAGGCATTTTAATGTTAACACACTTTACAATTCGTACGATGTCGAAATTATTGATGCCGAAACCAAATATAAAATGGGTAGAAGCAAAGAGGAATTCGAGGATATCCGTAAAATTTTCAGCCCCATGCCGGGAAAAGTTGTAAAAATTCTATATAAAGTTGGTGATAAAGTTAAAGCAGGTGAGACTGTGATTATCGTATCAGCAATGAAGATGGAAAGCGAGTATAAGGTACAAAAGGATAGGGTTGTAAAGCAAATACTGGTTAAAGAAGGTGATACGATCGACGGTAACCAGACGCTTATGGTGGTTGAGTAAACATTTGAAAATATATTGCACTTATGGCATCATTGGAAGAAAAAATTAAAGAATTTGAAGAGAAAAACCATCTTGCCGAATTAGGCGGAGGTGAAGACCGAATTGAACGGCAACACAATGCTGGAAGAAATACGGCACGGGAGCGGATTGGATTTTTATTGGATCCCGGAAGTTTTGTAGAAATGGATAAATTTATGACCCATAGGGCCACAGATTTTAATATGGCCGAAAATAAGATTCTGGGAGATGGTGTCGTAAGTGGATATGGAAAAATTGACGGGCGTCTGGTATATGTGTTTGCACAGGATTTTACCGTTTTCGGCGGAACATTAAGCCGGGCCAATGCTGATAAAATTGTTAAAATTATGGGCCTTGCCATGAAAATGGGTGCACCGGTGATTGGGTTAAACGATTCGGGTGGTGCCAGAATTCAGGAAGGTGTACAAAGTCTTGCCGGTTATGCAGATATCTTTCTGTTAAACACCAAGGTTTCAGGAGTAATCCCGCAAATATCAGCTATAATGGGACCTTGTGCCGGTGGTGCTGTTTATTCGCCTGCAATCACCGATTTTATTTTTATGGTTAAGAATTCCAGTTACATGTTTGTAACAGGACCTGATGTAATAAAAACAGTTACTCACGAAGAAGTAACCAAAGAAGATTTGGGAGGGGCCATGACTCATAACGCAAAAAGCGGTGTGGCTCATTTTACTGGCGACAATGACGAGCAAACGATGATGATGATCAGGGAACTAATGAGTTACCTCCCATCTAATAATATGGAAGATCCACCCGTTAAGCCTTGTACGGATGACATTTACCGCGAGGAACCCGGACTCGATACAATGGTTCCTTCTGATCCAAATAAGCCCTACGACATGAAGGACATTATTAATGCGGTTATTGATCATAATAATTTCTTTGAAGTACAACCGCATTATGCTCAAAATATCATTATTGGTTTTGCAAGGTTGGGTGGCCGACCGGTTGGAATCGTCGCCAATCAGCCAAATTTTTTAGCAGGAGTTCTCGACATAAATTCTTCTGTTAAAGCCGCTCGTTTTGTAAGGTTCTGCGATGCTTTTAATATTCCGCTGATAACTTTTGAAGATGTGCCGGGCTTCCTTCCCGGAACAGCTCAGGAATTCGGTGGTATTATCAAACATGGTGCAAAATTATTGTATGCATTTTCGGAGGCAACGGTACCAAAGATTACCGTAATTACGCGGAAAGCTTATGGTGGAGCCTATGATGTGATGTCGAGCAAACATATTGGAGCCGATGTAAATCTTGCTTATCCTACTGCTGAAATTGCCGTTATGGGTCCCGATGGGGCTGTAAGTATTCTTTACAGGGATAAACTTACTGCTGAAGAAAAAACAAAAGCGGTTGAAGAATATAAAAATACTTTTGCCAGTCCATTTAAAGCAGCTGAATTGGGATATATTGATGAGATCATTTATCCAAGGCAAACGAGGTTAAAATTGATTCAAGCGCTCGAAATGACCAGGAACAAGAGCGAACAAAATCCACCCAAAAAGCACGGAAATATTCCGCTATAAAAAGTGATTTTCGTAAATACTTTGTGAACTTATAAACTGCTTCACAGCTTCAATTAGCAGTACAGCCGAACAAGTTTTTCTATCAACTCAATGGCAGCCTGATTTTAAAGGTTGTTCCTTTTCGAGGTACTGATTCAAATGAAATTTCACCGCCTGAACTAATTATGATATTTTTTACAATAGCAAGGCCCAGACCAGTTCCACCAGATTTTGTTGTAAAATTCGGTGAGAAGATCTTTTCTGTGAATTCTTTAGAGATGCCTTTACCGCTGTCAAATATTTCGATGTGGCAGGATTTGTCATGCTTCGAAATCCTAATGTCGATTTTGCCCGCATTGGTTTCTCCAATGGCCTGAACAGCGTTTTTTAATAAATTATTAAAGGCACGCAGGAGCTGTTCTTTATCTGCAAAAATAAAATATTGAAGTTTTTCGGCTGGATAAAAACCAATCTGAATATTTGTATAGTTTTTAAAAAGACTGATTGAATTTTGAATGATCTCAGAAACATCAACCATTATTTTATGTGAATCCGGCATTTTGGCAAAATCAGAAAATTCGGAGGCTATTACCGAAAGGGTATCGATTTGTTCTATCATTGTTTGTGTAAATTTTTCCAAACGATTATCCCAGCCGGAAGCACTTTCGTTCCAGGCCTTTTGGAGGTACTGAACACTGAGCTTCATGGGTGTAAGCGGGTTTTTAATTTCATGAGCAACTTGTTTGGCCATCTCTCGCCAGGCTGTTTCGCGTTCGGATTTGGCTAAAAGTTCCGCACTCAGAGCCAGTTCATCAATCATGCGGTTATATTCCACCACCAACTGACCAATTTCATCTTTACGGGTCCAGGTAATTTTCTCATTATGCCCGCCAAGGTTCAAGTGTCCTAACTTCGACATTATTAATTTTATCGGACGGGCAATATAGTTTGAAATAATTAGCGCAATCAGAATAGATAGTGCAATGAGCACAACATATATATTTATATAAGCCACAAGGAATGTCGAAATTTCACGTTTAAGATCATTTTGTTTGGCGAAGTATGGAAGATTTAAATAAGCCACAACTTTATTTTGATCGTTAACAAAAGGAAGGTATGCTGAAAGATAATATTGTTCGCCGATATGCTCGGTCTGAATAAAAAGCGAACTCTTTTTATAAGTCAATTCGCGGTAGGCGGTTGTATTCATTTTTCGACTGATGAGAAATTCATCGTAAATTTGCGGTCTCGAAGTAGAGTAAAGATTTCCCTGAAGATCAAACAGATTAATATCGGTAAAAAAAACATTCGAAAATTTCACAAGCAAGTCATTTACAAAACCCACCATACCGGGATGGAGTTCATTTTCATTTAATAGCTTTTGCTGAAGTTCAACCAATACAGATAGTGTTTTTTCGTTAAGAATATCTTTATTTTTTTGTTCATTAAGATTGTTTATATAATATAGTGTAAATATCCCGATCACCAAAAAGGAGAACAGAATTACCGAAGCCATCGAAATCTGAACCCGTGTACGGAAATTCAGATGAAAACTATGTCTGGAAAAGGGATAGACAAAGAGAAAGTAAACAAGTATAACAAAGAGGCTTAAAAACAGGAAAGCATAAGAAAATGGTGCAAGAATATCCATAAATGAATTTTCCTTTTTACTTATAATTAAATCTTTTTCATTATCAAATTTGTAATATAGATGACTATAACCATCCTGGTTGTAAAAAGTAAATTGCTGATTTACGATCCCATGATTTATATTGCTGGTATTATAATAATATTTGCCAACACGCTTAAAAAGTTCACCATTTTGATATTTTGCATACGAATAATTTGTAAGATCCGGATTTTTAGCAATACTTTGGTCAACAAGCAAATCAGGAAAACCAAGATCACTTTCAACATATTTTCCGGTTAACTCAACGAAAATATTTATGGTAAGCGGATGGGAAGGACCGTTCTGGACAAATCTGAAGATAATAAGATAGCCGTTATCGCCAGGATTATAATTAATAAAAAACATATTATCGTTTTCTGTGGAATGCCCCATATTTTTTATCATATTATCAAAAAAATGATCGCATGGAACTGCAACATTTTCGGGCTGGACCATTAGTAAATCCTTATCGTCACAAATAGTGATCTGTTGATTATATTTTTTCCAATATCCCGTGAAATACTTTTCGACAACATATTTTTTTAATGGTTTGTCATCAAATTGTGATGTGTTATAACTTGCCAGGTGTTTGGAAATTTGTGAATCATTTTGAAGCTGATAAGTTAAATTTTTTACTAAAAACTCAGCTAACAAGTCACGTTGTTCGGTTGCCAGGGTTACCGCAAGTAGTTTGCGGTATTCGTGTTCTTTATAATCATTGTATTTGTATAATGAATAAGTCGAAAAAACAGAAAAATAAATCAGGTAAAATGCAACGCTTGTAACCGAAAAGCGGGCCTTTCTGTAATGGAAAAAGCCCGGAAAGGATGCAACATAAAGTCCTGCCAGAAGTAAATATGTGGGATCGCATGATTTTGTGATGCGGCAAAATATAATAATTATAATTGTGACAGGAATTAAAACTGAAAGGTAAAGAAGGATGTTTCTGCTCAACCGAAAAGCTATATAGCATAGTTTTGATGTGAAGAGAAAAAATGTTAATAGTATGATGGAAATGATTAGAAAATTAAAGATGCTTATCGAAGAAATGCTATAAATATTATTGAGATCCATAGAGATGTTGGAGTCGAAAACAAGGCTTTCAAAGGTTAGAAAAACCCCTTTAAATAAAAGGAATACGAGTAAGAACAAGGATGAAATTGAAAATAGGCGATAAAGTAATTTTATGTTGTTGAACTTTAAATCGAATTTAATTTGACGATAAATAAAGTAAGACAGAATTAAAAGGAAAACGGCATTTATAAAAAAATCGCCTATCGAAGGAAGATAATCTGAATTTGCATAATACTGAGGACTAAAGAGTTTTGTTGTGTATAGGATCTTTGGAATATGGAAATAGAAAAGAATTACACGAAGAAGGATTACATCAAAAATAAATCCAATAATAAATACCAGCCTGTATTTAGTTTTAAAATAATACCAGGAATATACCTGATAAAGAAATCCGATAAAGAAAAGAAGTGTTAATAAATAGAGGAATAAAAGCAAAAATGATTTGTATAATCCCAATTTTAAATCAAGAAAAAATTTTACCGAAAAAAGAAATTTTTGATCAACGTTATAAATTGAATTGTCCGATGGTTGCAGGCTGATAACAGCATCATAGGGTAGCGAAAATGATTTTTGAAAAGAATTTCGTAAATATTCATTCTGATAAGCAAACTGGTGCTTAATCAAATACATTCCTACAATCTTGTAGTGATTAATTTCTTTGGTTATTACTCTATACCAGGCATTACCTGTATTAATTACAGGGGCTGGGGGATGTTTTAGAAACGACAATATAGGGGTTGAATTATTTGACCAATAAATGAGGGAGTCATTTTTTAGAATGAAAAATACGGAACCATCGTCATCGTATTTTTTTTCAAGATCAGAAAGCATTTCAAAACATGAATCAGGATTATTCTTTAGAGTTGCTGAAATTTTTTCTAAATTCAAACTGAGTTTTTGATCTTTTTGGAGAATACTGTTTTGCAATTCACGAAGGATTCGCGTATCGCTATAATTTTGAGTAAAGTTGAAACCAGTAAAAACAGACAGAAATAAAACCAGTAAGAATAAAGCTAAGAATAGGGTGATTTTTCTATCAAACGGTTTAAAAATTCTCATATCATGATAAAATTCATTTAAACTATTGAAAATCAAATAAATAAAACAAACGAATTTAGAGCGCCTGTATTGTGTTTTTATTTCGAAGAAATACCTTAATAGTCCAGGAGGTAAATAATCGATTGTAACGCTTTAAATAAAGGATTTCATTTTTTTGCTAAATAAATCAGACTTGAATAATTATTTGAATTTTTCTTTGCGTTAATATTGGATCGAAAACCATTCAGGGTTGAACGGAATAATTTTGTTTTTCCCGATTTATATTTTTCACTAAGTAAACTTACATAGTAGGAATCAAATTTCATTGGGACGATTTCATGAATATTTAAATTATGTTTGGAAAGTAGAAGTCGGATTGAAGTTTGGGTAAAATGATAAAGATGCCTGGGAACATCCCAGGCGGCCCAATATTCTTTATAATATCCCGAGTCCCAGGAATTCGAATTGGGTAATGCGATTATGAGAATACCATCATTTTTAAGCAATCTTTTCACTTGATCAATTCGTTCGTTAAGCCTGGAAACGTGTTCCAACACGTGCCACATAGTGATAACGTCGAAAGATTGTTCTTCAAACAAATCAAGATTTTTTTCAGTATAAACCCTTAAACCATAATTCGACTGGGCGAAAAGTCTGGGTTTTTCAGCGGGCTCAATTCCAGAGGTTTGCCAACCTTTTTGACTAAAGAAATGTAATACTTCTCCGGTTCCACAACCTATATCCAGAATATTCCCGCTTCGTTTAAAATTTGTAATCAGCGAATATTTTTTTATTACGGATAATTTCCGGATGAAGGAATAAACATTGCTCAAAAAATTTCTGTTGGACAAATCGTGAGAAAAGTATTCATCGGAGTCATAATATTTAGGCATTTCATCAGGATAAGGCCGGGGATTTGTAAATAGAAAACCACAGGAGTCGCATTTTGAAATCTGAAAAATTTCGTTAGTCAAAAAATGATCCTTTACTGTAAAAGCATGTGATAATGAGTTACTTTCGCAAACCGGACAGGCTAATAGATTTTCCATATAAAATGATGTTTCACGTGAAACGCTAAATTATCTACCAAGATATACAATTAAAATAGAAATATCTGCAGGCGATACACCACTGATTCTCGAAGCCTGTCCAATGGTTTTAGGCCTGATTTTGGTTAACTTTTCCCTGGCTTCAAATGAAAGAGATTTAAGGTTTTTGTAATCAAAATCGTCACGAAGGATAATATGATCAAGCTTCGAAAGTTTATTGGCGATGTCCTCTTCCTTTTGAATATAGTTATTGTATTTAACCAGAATTTCGGTTTCCTCAATAATTTCTTCCAAATTATTGCCAAGGGACTTCATAAAATTATTTAGGGAAGAAATATGGTCAATTATGTTTGGCAGTGAAACTTCGGGGCGTGAAATTAAATTTGAAATTTTTAATTTTTGAGATAAAGATTGAGACCCTAAATTTTCAAGCATTGGATTTATTTCGTCTGGCGAAACACTTTCAGAATTAAGAAAGCCAATTATTTTTGAGATGAGTAATTTTTTATAATCAACTTTTAAAAGACGGTCAGCAGAAGCCAGACCAATTTGATGAGACAAGGGCGTTAGTCTTAAGTCGGCATTGTCCTGGCGTAATAAAATTCGATATTCAGCCCGGGAAGTAAACATCCTGTATGGTTCATCAATCCCTTTTGTAATTAAATCGTCAATTAAAACACCGATGTAGGCATCCGATCTTTTAAGTATAAATTCGGGTAATTCGTGTGTAATTAAATGAGCATTAATACCAGCAATTATTCCCTGGGCAGCGGCTTCTTCATAACCAGTGGTTCCATTTATCTGTCCTGCAAAGAATAAATTTAAAACCAGTTTTGTTTCCAGTGTATATTTTAATTGTATGGGTGGAAAGTAATCATATTCGATTGCATATCCAGGCCTGAAGATTTTTGCATTTTCGAAACCGGGAATTTGTTGTAAGGCTTTGTATTGAATATGATCGGGGAGCGAGGAAGAAAATCCATTTACATAGTATTCAACAGTATGCCACCCTTCGGGTTCAACAAATAGCTGATGCCCTGATTTATCAGCAAAGCGGTCTATTTTATCTTCGATGGAAGGGCAATATCTTGGACCAATACCCTCAATACGCCCGGTAAACATTGGTGATTCATCAAAACCTGTGCGAAGTGTATCGTGAACCTGTTTATTTGTGTAAGTAATAAAACAACTGCGCTGTTTTTCTAATTTTGGTGTATCGGTAAAAGAAAAATGTTGGGGAATTTCGTCGCCTTTTTGCTCATACATTTTCGAAAAATCAAGTGTACGGCCATCAACTCTTACCGGGGTTCCGGTTTTCATTCTGAGCGATTCAAATCCAAGTCCAACCAGGGATTCGGTTAAACCTAAAGATGCTTTTTCACCAATTCTGCCACCGCCAAATTTTTTTAATCCAATGTGAATCACACCATTCAAAAATGTACCATTGGTAAGAATAACTGATTTGGATCTGATTTCCTGCCCCATCGCAGTCCGAACACCAAGTACACGGTTTTCGTGAACGATTAAACTTACTACAATATCCTGCCAGAAATCAAGATTTGGTGTGTTTTCGAGCATTCTTCGCCATTCAATTGTAAATAGTGTACGATCACTCTGTGCCCTGGGGCTCCACATTGCCGGACCTTTTGATTTGTTGAGCATTCGGAATTGAATCATGGTCCGGTCGGTTACAATACCAGAATAGCCTCCTAAAGCATCAATTTCACGAACAATCTGTCCTTTGGCAATTCCTCCCATGGCCGGATTACACGACATTTGTGCGATATTCGCCATGTTCATTGTAATCAATAAAACCCTGGAACCCAGATTGGCTGCTGCTGCCGCAGCTTCACTTCCGGCATGGCCGGCTCCGACTACAATCACATCATATTCTTCAAACATATTTTAGCCTTGTTTCACGTGAAACACTAAGCCCAAATTCTTAGTCTTTCTGGTCTTATTGATAAATAATGGTCTTCTTTCCGGGTCATTTGCTCTTTTTCTTTTTTCGATTTATCGTGATAACCGCATAAATGTAAAACCCCATGAATCATTATGCGATGCAGTTCATTATAAACAGCATTACCAAAAATAGATGCATTCTCTTTTATTCTGTCGATACTGATGTAAATTTCGCCTGAAAGCACGTTATTTTCAGAAAAATCGAATGTGATAACATCAGTAAGTGTATCATGAGAAAGATATTTTTGGTTCAACTCACTCAGGAAACTGTCTGTACAAAGTATAATATTGAGGTCTCCTAATGTTTTATATTCAAGCACAATTACATCAGAAAGCCATATTCTGATGATTTTTTTTTGCCTGATCCGGTAATTGGAATCTTCAACAAAAATGCGGATATTGGTTTTAATCATGAAACGAAGGTATTATTCAAAACGATAAAAATACGCCGATACTTTATTCTTATAAAATGGATTAAGATTTGGGGGTACCGTCTTGAGCAATTCAACCTCTCGATTTTTAATTTTATTATATTGATTGAAGTCATCCGGGCTGCTGACTTTAATATCTCTAGCCTCCGTAGATTCACGGCGTTGTTCTTCTTCCCTTTGCCGTTCGGCTTTTTCTGATTTAAGAAGACGGGTCAAAATATCTTGTTGACGGTTTATCGTTTCCTGGGTTATTTTCTTATTAACAATATCTTTTTCTGTTTTCTCCATATCTTCAAGCATCTTTGCAACATTTCCATCATTTCCCCTACCCTCTTCTTTCAATTGGTCCCTAAAAGATTCCATTTGTCTTCGAATTGCAGCTTGTTGTGCGGCCATCCTGGCAAGTTGTTCACTCATCTGTTGTCCACCGGATCCGGGTTTTTGCCCGGGTTTTTGTCCATCCCGCATTTGCTGCAGTTGCTGATTTAGCTGCTGCTGCAATTGCTGCATCGACTTAAGCTGTGAACTTCCACCTTGTTTTCCGGGTTTGTTGCAGGATTGTGAACCCTTTCCTGACATTTGCATCATCTGTTGCATCATTTGTTCCAAAGTTTCACCCAATAAAAGTGCCAGGTTATTAACCGATGTCATAACATATTGCTGACTTTCCATTGCCTTACCTTTCCGGCTTTCAACCCTTTCGTTCATCGATTCGATTGCTTTTTCGATATTCCGGTTAATGGCAGACAGTTCCTTATTGATAAAAGGCTGTATCATTGCCTGTCTTTTACTCAAAGCATAAAGTGAATCAGCAATCATTTTCATATCATCTTTCAGATTATTCTGCTTTTCGATGATTTGTTCGTATTTTGGGTTATTTGTGGTGATTTCTTCGAGTGAATGCATCAGGTCTTCCTGATCAAAGGACACCTGAATCAGGTTCTCAAGAATTTCCCGAAGTGCATTCATATCCTCTCCCATCTGTTCTTCCTGCATTTGATCCATCATATCCTGAAGTTTCCGGGACAACTGATCCATTTTTTGAGATGCTCCTTTTTGATTTTCTGAGGCCTTGGAATTCTTTTGTTTTTGGATCTGTTCTGAACTTTCATTCATCATTTCTTCAATTTGCTGTTGATCCGGTTTGGTATCTTCCATCTTGTTGGGATTTTCCAACTCGTCGTTTTTCTTTTCAAGATCATTCAAATCCTTTTTAATATCGTTAAATTCTTTATTCAGGTTCTCTTGCTGATCCTTGAGGTTGTTGGTTTCGCCATCATTCTTCTCTGCATTTTCCGTCTTTTCCGAAAGTTTTTCCTGTTTATCCGAAAGTTCCTTTAAGTTATCGATGGTTTCTTTCAATTTCTGCTCAAATTCGAGTTGTTTAAACAATTCAAGGCTACGATCCAATTCTTTAGAGAGATCTTCATTGCTTATTTTCATTTGTTCCATCATCTCATTTACCTTATCCTTATCTAGTTCTTCGAGCAATTTTTGAATTTCGTCAATTAATTTTTTCATATCATCGGTAAGCAACTCATCCATCATTTTTTTCAAATCCTCCTGCTTTTTGAGCAGTTCCGCATCTTCTTTATTAAGCTGACGTTCGTTTTTAAGCTTTTCGTCGTTTTGTTCCTGTAAATTTTTGAGCCGGTCTTCTATCGATTTCTGCCGGTTTAACATGTCCTGAATTTGCTGTTTATCCTGCCAGTTAAGCGTTTTTTTATCGAACATCTTCTTTGTCATATCATCAATATCGTGCTGGAGGATATTCAGGTCCTTTAGCGCACTTTCCATATTGTCTTTAATCTGCTCATTTGCTGCCTCTGCCTTTTCTTTGATCTCCTCGAGAGAAGGTGCCGTATAAATCATCTTTTGTGAACGGGAGGATTTGCTTCCATTTACACCATCGTTATCCCAAACTTCAAAATAATATTCAACCTCATCACCGGCATTCAGATTTAATGAAGCAAAATCAAAAAAATGAAAGAACTGTTGTTGATTCACATTTGTTTTAATCCTGAGTGGCTCAGAAATAAAGACCGGGTTGTTTGTTGAATCAGTTTTAGTATCATGCTTGTAATAAAAAAGAAGATTCTTAAATCCGTAATCATCTTTTATTAAACCCCTGAAATATAATCTGTTATCAAATATTGAATCCGTAAATTCTTCAACACTGATCGAAGGATAAACGTCAGGAATTACATTAATGGAGTAGGCAAGAGAGTCATTGTTTTTTAGAAATTCATTCCGGGTACTTATCGAGTAACGCTGTGATTTTAAAAAGCGCGACTCGTACGAAAAAATATTTGAATTATTCCTCGATAACGGATATAAACTATCACTAAAAATCAGGTCAAGCTCCTCAGTATCACGTGTAAAAAATTTCCATTTAATCCGGGTTCCTTCAGGGACGATTAAATCGCCGGTGTTTTCGAGTACTTCATTTTGTTTTCCAATATATTCCGGATAATCCAACCCGGTTTCAAAATTCAGAACAATGGGTTTAGGCAAAACATGAATATTATAGGTTTCAGATTTAATTCCATTTGCCTCGAAATAAAACGACAAGTCTTTTTGAAGGTTTCTGAAAGTATATGAGAAATGAATTGTATTCTCTTTTTTCATTTTGTAAGGGACCGTGCTGTTGTTAACAAATACTGCATCAGGTACGGATTCGCCTTCAATTTTTACTTCGATCTTAAAGTCGTCCTGTTGCACAGCTTTAAGGTTATTGTTTAAAAGAACAAACCGAAAGGGCGCTTCCTTTTCAAAATATGTATTATGGTTGATAATGCGGGCAGTAGGATCTGTTATTATACTTGGTGCAGTCAACAAAAAAACGACGATCAAAAGCAAAGGTGGAACGACATATTTTAAATATTTGCGGTTCTTTTTCAGGTCGATGGCATTACTGAAAGGAACAGGAGCAAGTAGTGCAATCCGTTGGTCGATGCTTGCGCCGATGAGGTCTTCATTTTCAGGGGAAGTATCCGAAAGATCCTTCAGTTGTAAAGTATTTAGCAACCTGTCCTGAACAGTTTTAAAATGTCTTCCAATTATTTCGGCTGCCTGTTTATGAGAAATTACATTGCCGATTTTATAAAGTTTTGATAACGGATAAATAATTAGCCTGGAAATGATAAAAATACTGATTGCCAGGTAAAAATAAAAAATGGTAGTGCGCACAATGGTTCCGAAATGAGCAAAATACTCAAGCAAAGCAACCGTTACAAAAAAAAGCAATAGCGCAGCAACACTATAAATGACACCCCGGACAATCAGGTTTTTGTAATATTTCCGGATAAAGGCATCAAGTTTATTTATGAGAATTTGATAATTATCAGTCATAGTTTTTCTCCAGGGATAATCCGATTATTTAACAGGCTTTGAAAACGAATTAAAAGGCTTAAATATTTTGAAATCACGCGACAAAGGTAAGAATATCTCCCTTTTTGAATCTTTCAATTTGAATCTGTTCTAAATTATCTCAAACCGGACCAAAAAAGCCCGGATACGATTTTCCGGGCGTGCTCAACAAAGATGTTTACAACCGGTTATTTCGAAATTACTATTTTCCTTGTTTCTTTGATGGGTCTTCCTGTGGCAGGGTCAATAAACCCGATGGTACAAAAATAGACTCCATTTGGAACCTGACCAGTCCCCCACCCTATTGTGGTTTCGTTTTCATTGGGATTGAAATCTTCAAAACGCTCAATTAATTTTCCTGATATGTCGATAATCCTGCACGTAAATTTCTTAGGCGAATCAAACCGGACAGAGATTGTTGTAAGATTTTTGCACGGATTGGGGCTAACCGACATTTCCAATAATGAATTCTTATGAAAATCATTGATTCCGACCAATGCAAACAAAGTGTCAACCCATACAGTGGTAGGTTCTATCTGATAAGCAGGGGTTCCGGTCTCAGCGAATGAAACCCGTAGTATATTTTCATTTGGAACAAACTGTATGGTCTGCAAATTTGTATTTACCCCTGCAGTGGTAAGCACATCCCAATTGCGCAAGACACTCATAAGGTTTGATTTTGACAGGGAGTCACTGATTCGTTGATAACGCGCACAGTAAGCAGGTGGTTTAAGTAGCCTGAAATGATTTGTTGCTACCAGGTTATCTCCGAAAAACTCAGGATTATCGTTTACCGTTCTAATTGTGTCTCCGAATGCATTGTGAATTTCAAGAATTTCAGCAGGAACATCAAGATATGATTTTCCTGCAGAATGAATAATATATGTACTTGAAACAGGATGGTTACGAACAGCGTCAGAAACGTCCCTGGGGGAACAGATGCCGTCCCCGTTGTAATCGTCCATTTCCAGTCCGTTACGTTGAGCCAGATTTACCGGATAAAAACCGGTTCCGACAGGCGTTGAGCTGTAATTACCCATATTTTGAAAGCTTACCACGCCGGATTCATTTAACCCTGATAATGCACCAATAAGCCCGATAAAACCAAACGAAATCCATCGTTGTTCATTAGGACCACTCGGGGCCCAGATGATAATGATTGCGTTGTTGATAAGATATGGATTGTTGGTCCAATCAAGATTCCGGCTGATAACTGTCTCACCTGATAACTCCGGATCATTCATCGTTGCATTACCCCAGCTTGTAATGTTTGAACATCCCGGACCCATGTTGTTCCAAGCTTTGTCAAATGAAGAAAAATCAGGAATGGAATTGGCAATCAATACATCTTTGTATGTAAGGTTATTACCTAAAGTAGGTGAGTACACACTAACACCCGATGCTTGTATGCCATCTATCATACCCTGGGCGATTTCAATGTATTTTTCATCAACAACAAAGCGCTGGTCGAATAGTTGCCTGGCATAATTGTAATTTGTTGCTCCACCGAAGGCATTATTAATCACATAATTTTCGAAAAGCAACATGATGCGGCCGCCGAGCAGATAACCATAATTCCAGCCATTCCCATAATTATCGGCTCTTAACCACAACACTAATTTACCATCAATGCGTAAAGTATCGGCTGAAATAATGGGATTTGAGAAGGTGTTCAGATATAAAACCCCGAAGGCGAGAAAAAGGATTAATTTTTTCATGGCATTTTGAATTAAAATTTCAACATCAAAGATAAAAAACATTCAGCCTCCTTCATAATAAACCGGATTAAATATGTTTTTTATGAAAATATTTTTGCAACCATCCAAATTTAAATTCGACAATGGGTAATTCCACGTTTGTTATCTTTGCCGCGAAAAGGAAAATTAATATGGTCGATCAGCAGCAAATCAGGGTTCGTTTTGCACCCAGCCCAACGGGGCCATTACACATCGGCGGTGTCCGTACGGCTTTATATAATTATTTGTTCGCCAAAAGGAACAAGGGAACATTTATTCTCCGCATCGAAGATACCGATCAAAACCGGTTTGTGCCGGGAGCGCAGGATTACATCATCGAATCGTTAAAATGGTGTGGAATTATGTATGATGAAGGACCGGATATTGGGGGTCCGTTTGGTCCGTACTTACAGTCGGAACGTAAAGAACTGTACAGGCAATATGCCGATAAATTAGTGGATGAAGGGAAAGCTTACTATGCTTTCGATACACCCGAAGAACTCGATTCTTTGCGTGATCGGTTAAAATCAGAAGGCTCAGCAAGCCAGCAATACGATTCTTCTACCCGCAGAAAGATGAAGAATTCTTTGACGCTTTCTGATAAGGAAGTGCAAAAACGACAAATTGCAGGCGATCCATTTGTCATCCGCATCAAAATACCAGAAAATGAAGAAATTGTAGTTAACGATCTTATCCGCGGAAGGGTTGAAGTTCAATCTTCGCTGCTCGACGATAAGGTTTTATTTAAGTCAGATGGTATGCCAACCTACCATTTGGCGAACATTGTTGACGATCATCTGATGAAAATTTCGCATGTAATCCGTGGTGAAGAATGGCTGCCCTCGGCCCCCCTTCATGTTTTACTCTACAGGTTTTTCGGATGGGAAGCCCCAAAGTTCGCCCATCTCCCACTTTTATTAAAACCCGATGGGAACGGAAAGCTCAGCAAGCGCGACGGTGACAGGCTCGGATTCCCGGTTTTTCCGCTCCAGTGGAAAGATCCGAAAACCGGTGAGATTTCGAATGGATATCGCGAATCAGGTTATTTTCCTGATGCTTTTATTAACATGATTGCATTGCTTGGCTGGAATCCAGGCACGGAACAGGAAATATTATCATTGGACGAATTGGTAAGTCTTTTTTCGATCGACAGGGTTGGAAAATCGGGTTCAAAATTTGACCCGGAAAAAGCCAGGTGGTTTAATCACAAATATTTAGTTGAAAAATCAGATGAAGAATTAGCCAGGCTATTTGCAGCCGTTTTAGAAAAGAAGGAAATTCATGCAAAGAATGAATTCATTACTAAAGTTGTTGGATTAGTAAAAGAGCGGGCCAATTTTATCGAAGATTTTTGGGGACAATCCTCCTTTTTCTTTGTTGCTCCCGATGCTTATGATCCTCAGGTTGTAAAAAAACGCTGGAAAGAGGACACACCCGCGATGATGGCTGAATTAAAGGATTGCCTTGAATTAATACAAAGTTTTACCGCAGAAATAATCAAAACCGGCATTCTGAATTTTGTAGAAGAAAAGAGCTTGTCGTTAGGAGTAGTGATGAATGCGTTAAGGCTGGCTTTGGTCGGTGGCGGTTTTGGGCCTGACCTGATACAAATTGCGGAGATGCTTGGCAAAGAAGAGGTTATCAGAAGGATTGAAACGGGAATTAAAAATATTGGGCAATAAAAAATAAGCATTATGTCGGTCATTTCGCTTGAAGGTATGGAATTCTTTGCTTACCATGGGTGTTTCAGCGAAGAGCAGATTATTGGCACTCATTTTAATGTTGATTTGTGGATTGAAGCAAACACAACAGAAGCTGAGGAAACCGATAAACTTTCAAAAACGCTGAATTACCAGGAAATTTACTTCATCGTAAAGGAACAAATGGCCATTAAATCGAAATTGCTCGAACATGTCGGGAGAAGAATTTTAAATGGGCTGCAGCAAAACTTTCCTGAAATAAAATATGCGAAAGTCAAAATATCAAAGATGAACCCACCCTTGGGAGGTAAACTTAAATGCGTCAGCTTAACACTTACAACTAAAAATGGATAATCCAAAAAATCCGGGTAAAATCAGTGAACCCTCCAGGTGTCCGAAATGTGGCAGGGAATTTTTGTGTAGTCCATCAGGGAAATGCTGGTGTTATGAAATATTTGTTCCTCCTGATAAACTAAACAAAATTAATGAACTGTACAGTCAGTGTCTTTGTCCGTCCTGTTTAAAGGAATTTGCAGATTTAACAAAGGATTTACAGGACGCCTGATTCCGGATTATTTGTTTGTTTTTGTCCAGCTATCGCGAAGTGGAACTGTTCTGTTAAAGACAGGATTTTCGGGTGTGCTGTCAGTATCTGCACAAAAATAACCGATACGTTGGAACTGGAATTTTTCACCTGGTTTTGCGTCTTTGAGTCCGGGTTCAACTTTACAATTTTTTATAATTTGAAGCGAATCTGGGTTCAGGTTTACTTTATAATCTTCACCTTCGGGAACATCTTCGGGGCTTTCCGAAACAAAAAGACGGTCGAACAACCGGATTTCAGCATCCACACAATGTTGTGCAGAAACCCAGTGTAATGTTCCTTTTACCTTTCGGTTGCTTCCTTCTCCCCCACTGCGGCTATCTAGGTCGTAAGTGCATAAGACCTTGTTAACTTCACCACTTGCAGGATCATTTTCAAAGCCTTCACACTTAATGATGTATGCGTTTTTCAGACGAACTTCCTGACCTGGAGCCAGTCTGAAAAACTTTTTAGGCGGATCAACCATGAAATCTTCCTTTTCGATAAAAAGTTCTTTTGAAAACGGTAGCATGCGATGTCCCGAATCCGGATCTTCGGGATTGTTTTCTGAATGCAATTCTTCAACAAGATCGTCCGGATAATTTGTGATGATAACTTTTAACGGGTTTAAAACCGCCATAACACGCGACGCTGTTCTGTTTAAATCCTCACGAATGCTGTATTCCAGCAAAGCAACATCAATTACATTGTCGCGTTTTGCTACGCCAACTTTTTCGGCAAACATTTTAAGGGCCTGAGGTGTATAACCACGCCTTCTTAACCCGCAAATTGTGGGCATACGCGGGTCGTCCCAGCCTGCAACATAACCGTCTTTTACAAGTTCAAGCAGTTTTCGCTTGCTCATTACCGTATAACTGATGTTAAGGCGGGCAAACTCGATCTGTCGGGGCCGATAATCACCTTCGATAATCTGATCGACAAACCAGTTATAAAGCGGGCGATGTACTTCGAACTCCAGGGTACAGATCGAATGCGTGATGCCTTCGAGATAATCTGACTCACCGTGCGCCCAGTCGTACATCGGATAAATACACCATTTGTCGCCGGAACGATGATGGGTAGCATGTAAAATCCTGTACATCACCGGATCGCGCATGTGCATATTGGGTGAAGCCATGTCAATCTTTGCCCGTAAAACTTTTGCACCATTTGGAAATTCCCCGGCTTTCATCCTGCGAAACAGGTCAAGATTTTCTTCTATCGAACGGTTTCTGAAGGGACTCTCAATCCCTGGTTTGGTTGGTGTCCCGCGCTGTTCGCTGATGACTTCAGCCGGCTGATCATCAACATAGGCATTTCCTTTTGAAATTATACTTTCGGTCCACTCGTAAAGCTGATCAAAATAATCAGAGGCAAAAAACAAGCGGTCTTCCCAGTCGGCACCAAGCCATTTAACATCTGCAAGTATCGAATCGACATATTCCTGTTCTTCTTTGGTTGGATTTGTGTCGTCGAAACGAAGATTGAATTTTCCGTTATACTTCTGGGAAATCCCATAATTTAACAAAATCGACTTGGCATGCCCGATATGGAGGTAACCATTAGGTTCCGGTGGAAACCGTGTATGTACAAGCTTATTATTTTTACCGCTTCTTAAATCCTCATTAATTTGCGCTTCGATAAAATTAATCGGGGTTTTGCTGTCGCCAGTATTTTCCAATTCTATTTCCTCAACTTTGTTCATAATCTGATTCGTATGGTTTATTGCCTGTAAGATTTTTTTTGAAAACAAGCGCCAAAATTAGGCTTTAATCACAAGTTTGTCAACAGATTTTTTTGACATTGGTATTATAAAACGGAATGAAATGAATATTTTTTTGTTTTGATGAAATGAAATTCACTAAATTTGCCAACCCAAAAATATAGGGTCTCGTGGCCGAGTGGTTAGGCAGCGGTCTGCAAAACCGTGTACAGCGGTTCGAATCCGCTCGAGACCTCAAAATAAGCCTGTTACGCGTTGATTGTGTGACAGGTTTTTTTATGCCGAAATTCATATAAAGGATGGATTTACCCATAAATCTTTTAAATGCATTGATTTAGAGCGAAATCCGCTTTAATTTTGAGTTACTGATTTTAAGGATACATCAATAAACAATCATCCGAAAAATAAAACAGACCCAAATTTTCAATTCAGGATGTAATTCCTGTTTGTTGATTATTGACCAAAATATCAGATAATTATTAATTAATCAGGCACTGATAATCCAGCTGAAGTTTTTGTAATTTTACCAAAAATTTTACAATGAAACAAAGGCAAATACAACTGCTCCGCCAGCAAATCGAAAAACTCGATCAAAAAGAATTCGATCTGGAAGCCTGGAAAAATTACACCATCATCATATTGGCCAGGATTTTTGGGAACGATAGCCTTAAAATCAAACAAATCGAAAAGCTGGAATATGAGAACAACAGCTGGACCTTAAGGGATACTGCGGGCCAGGCCTCTTTTGTCCAATCGTGCAAAAAGTTAGGGCGTGAAATCCTGGAAGCTTCAATTGATGAAATTGAAAACCTGGGCACACCCGAAAGAAGCGAAGCGAAAACGGATAGTTTGTTTGTTTCGATGATCACTGATGCTTTGGAAAATGAGTTGAAAGGTGCTGAATTTAAAGAAATTATGAATGTTCTGCGGTCCGGCATGAACGAGGAAGAGAAAAAACGACAGGTTAAACAACGACTTAACGATGCCGGAGAAGAAACGGCAATGAATATTTTACTGGCAATACTGACAAGGAAAGAATTTATAATCTAAGATTTATGAAGAAACAGTAGCCTTTGTTTTGGAAGTAACTACTGTTAAAATATTTTTTTAGCCGGATACCCCAAAACAACCAGATTCCTGATGAAACGTAAAGCATATGCCAAGGAGTCATTCAATAAGGTAGATACCTAAAAGCATGCTCGAACACCGGTGAAATATGGCAGAACACCCATCTGATATTTTACTGCCACCTCAAATGTTACTTGCTCAAAATCATTTTACTATGGAAATGTTTTGAATCCATCTAAGGGTTCTTTTTTTTTTATACTTTTGCCGGTCTTAAAAAAGCAGCTAAAATTTTAGTGTATTGATGGAATCAAAGTATAGAGAATATCAGAATCTTAATCTAACCAAAATCGCTGAAGAAATTGAAGCTTTCTGGGAAGAAAATGGGATTTTTGATAAGAGTTTAAAAAACAGGGAAGGGAATGAGCCTTTCATATTTTATGAAGGCCCGCCTTCGGCTAATGGTATGCCCGGCATTCACCACATGATGGCACGGACCATAAAGGATATTTTTTGCAGATATAAAACCCTAAAAGGCTGCTATGTGGCCCGTAAAGCCGGTTGGGATACACACGGCCTGCCCATCGAAATTGCTGTCGAAAAAACACTTGGAATTACAAAAGACGACATCGGCAAAAAGATTTCTGTTGACGAGTATAATCATCAGTGTCGCAGGGAGGTAATGAAATATAAAAACCTCTGGGACAACCTTACCATAAAAATGGGTTATTGGGTCGATCTGGACAACCCTTACATTACTTTCGAAAACAAATACATCGAGTCGGTTTGGTACTTACTTTCAAAGTTGTACGAAAAAGGACTCCTATATAAAGGATACACCATTCAACCATATTCGCCGGCTGCCGGAACAGGTTTGAGTACACACGAACTGAATCAACCCGGTTGTTACCGCGATGTGAAAGACACTTCCATTACCGCCCAGTTTAAAATAATCAGGGACGATCTTTCGGAAAAACTTTTTAATGATACCGATAGCGATGTGTTTTTCCTGGCTTGGACGACTACGCCATGGACGTTGCCATCTAACACCGCACTTGCTGTCGGATCGAATATTTCGTACCTGAAAGTAAAGACATTCAATTTTTATACCGGCATACCGATCACAGCAATTCTTGCCAAAGACTTACTTCACGCCTATTTTACCGAGAAAGCGAAGGAAATTGCACTTGAAGATTACAAACCTGGCGACAAAAACGTCCCTTACCAAATTCTTGACGAATTTAAAGGAACCGAGCTTTCCGGGATGCATTATGAACAGCTAATCCCATGGATAAAGCCCAACGGAGATGCTTTCCGCGTAATTATCGGCGATTTTGTAACTACCGAAGATGGTACCGGGATTGTGCATATTGCACCAACTTTTGGTGCCGATGACGACCGCGTTGCAAAATCATCCGGTATTGTACCACTCATCCTGATCGATAACAGCGGCGATCGCCGGCCGATGGTTGACCTTAAGGGTCGTTTTTATCTCGTCGATGAATTGGATAAAAACTTTGTAAACCAATTCGTTGATGTTGAAAAATACAGCCAGTATGCCGGCAGATTCGTTAAAAACGAGTATGATGCAAAGGCCACGGAAGCCGATCCTACGTTGGATGTTGATCTTTCGGTGATGTTGAAACTCGAAAACAAAGCATTCCGGATCGAAAAATATGTTCACAGTTATCCTCATTGCTGGCGTACCGACAAGCCTGTTTTATATTATCCGCTTGATTCGTGGTTTATCAGGACGACTGCCTTTAAGGAAAGGATGATCGAACTGAACAATACCATTAACTGGAAACCACCGGCAACGGGTTTTGGTCGTTTTGGAAACTGGCTCGAAAATTTGGTCGACTGGAACCTGTCGCGATCAAGATTTTGGGGTGTTGGCTTACCAATCTGGACTACAGAAGAAAGGAAAGAACAGATCTGTATCGGATCTCTTGAACAGTTGAAAGCTGAAATCGAAAAGGCTGTTGCTGCAGGAATTATGGATAAAAATCCGCTTCAAAACTTTGTCCCGGGCAATTACTCCACAGGTAATTATGAAATATTCGATCTTCACCGGCCTTACATCGATGATATTTTCCTGGTATCGAAAAGCGGAAATAAGATGTATCGCGAACCCGATCTGATTGATGTATGGTTCGATTCAGGTTCGATGCCATATGCACAATTCCATTATCCTTTCGAGAACAAAGAAAATCTCCACAAGTATTTCCCGGCCGATTTTATTGCCGAGGGCGTTGACCAAACACGAGGTTGGTTTTTCACTTTGCATGCCATTTCATCCATGGTTTTCGATTCGGTGGCTTATAAAACCTGTGTGTCGAATGGTTTGGTTTTGGATAAAAATGGAAACAAGATGTCGAAGCGCCTCGGAAATGCAGTAGATCCCTTCGAAACCATCGACAAATATGGCCCTGATGCAACCCGCTGGTACATGATTACCAATTCGCAACCCTGGGATAATCTCAAATTCGATATTGAAGGAATAGGGGAGGTGCAACGTAAATTTTTCGGCACACTTTATAACACATATGCCTTCTTTGCCTTGTATGCCAACATCGATGGTTTCAGATTCCTGGAAGCTGAAGTACCGCAAAAGGATCGTCCCGAACTCGACCGCTGGATTCTTTCTGAATTAAATACACTGATTAAACAGGTAGATGAATTTCTGGCTGATTATGAGCCTACAAAAGCCGGGCGCATGATCTCGCAATTTGTCGATGACAAACTAAGCAACTGGTACGTAAGGCTTTCGAGGAGAAGATTCTGGAAAGGCGAATATACCACCGATAAAATTTCGGCTTATCAAACGCTCTACACCTGCCTCGAAACCGTTGCAGTTTTATCGTCACCGATTGCACCTTTCTTTGCCGAACGACTTTTCCTCGATCTCAATGGGATGACAGGAAAACAACAGGTCGAATCCATCCACATGATGGATATGCCGGTTGCCCGGGAAGAATACATCGATAAGGAGTTGGAAGAAAGAATACAGCTTGCACAAAAAATATCTTCGATGGTTTTATCGTTGCGTAAGCGGACAAAAATAAAGGTTCGCCAACCCCTGAACAAAATCATGATCCCGATGCTCGACAAGCATTTTAAAGATCAGATCGACTCGGTTACAAAACTGATTTTGTCGGAGGTTAACGTTAAAAACCTTGAGTTTATGAGCGACGATTCGGGCATGTTGGTAAAGCAGATGAAACCGAATTTTAAAACACTTGGTCCGCGTTATGGTAAACTGATGAAAAAAATTGCAGCAATACTTTCAGGATTTACCGCTGCGCAAATTGGCCTATTGGAGAGAAATGGAAAATACGTTCTTTCGATTGATGGCGAAGAGGTTGAAATTTTGATATCTGATGTTGAAATAAACACCCAGGATATCCCCGGCTGGATAATTTCGACAGAAGGAAGCCTTACCGTTGCTCTCGATATTACCATGACCGACGAATTGCGCGAGGAAGGAATTGCACGGGATCTGGTAAATAAAATTCAAAATCTGAGAAAGGACAAGAATTTTGATGTTACGGATAAGATCAGTTTATTTATCGAAAAGAGTGAAAAAATTGAAACTGCTGTTAATAGTAATTATCAGTATATTTGTTCGGAAACTTTGACTAAAACACTTGATTGGGTTGAAACAATAAATTCGGGTGGAGGAATAGAAATTGAGCTTGGAGATGAACTGATTACTAAAATCGACATCGAAAAAGCCAACTGATTTATATAGAGGATTTTAATTGATTTTAATATTTAATGATTTGAATTATGGCAAACAATGGACAGGAAAACGACGCGCTCAATGTTACAAGGAGCCGTTACTCCAAGGAGGAACTCGAGGAGTTCAGGCAGATAATTCTCGAAAAACTGGAAAAAGCACATGCCGATTTACAGTTACTTACCGAAGCATTCACCAACCATAATGAGCACGATACAAACGATACTTCTCCGACCTTCAAGGTGCTCGAGGAAGGGTATAATGTGCTTTCTAAGGAAGAAAACAGCAAGCTGGCAGCAAGGCAACAGAAGTTTATTTCGAACCTCGAAAATGCCCTTATCCGTATCGAAAACGGGACGTATGGAATTTGCAGAGTTACCGGAAATATGATTTCCAAAGAACGGTTGAGGAGTGTTCCACATGCTACACTGAGTATCGAGGCTAAACTTCAGCAAAACCAACAACGTAAGTAGGTTTGGAAGAAAGGATTTCACAGGGTGCTTTTAAGCCTGTCTCCGGATTTTTCGGCAGGGAGAGGTATGCCATAATGTTTCATTAGTATTTAACACAGTTTTTAAATTAGAAAAACACCTTGAAAAAACCATTTCTCATTATTTTCCTGGTTTTATTGATCGATCAGAGTCTGAAATTCTGGATAAAGCTGAACATGACCATGGGCCAGGAATATCAGATTCTTGGCGACTGGTTTATCATTCATTTTACCGAAAACGAAGGCATGGCGTTTGGCCTGTCCTTTGGCGGTTCATTTGGAAAACTTGCACTTAGTTTATTCAGAATCCTTGCGATCGTCGGAATTGGCTGGTATCTGAACGATCTGATCAGGAATAAGGCTAATTCAGGCCTGATCGTCAGCATATCGCTGATTTTTGCCGGTGCAGCCGGAAATATTATCGACAGTGCCTTTTACGGAATGATTTTCAGCCAGTCGTCATACCATACCGTTGCTACATTATTTCCCCCGGGAGGTGGTTACGGGTCATTCCTTCACGGAAGGGTTGTTGATATGCTCTATTTTCCAATATTGCAGGGTTATTACCCGGCATGGTTTCCGATTTGGGGAGGACAGGATTTCGAGTTTTTCCGGCCGGTATTTAATATTGCCGACTCATCGATAACAATTGGTGTTTTCCTGCTGATTTTGTTCCAGCGTAAGTTTTTTACCAAATCTTCACAAACTCAGGAATCACAGGAAAATGTCGTTGAAAACAAGGCTGAAGTGTTCGAGGTTCAGGAAATTAGAGAGACTCAGGAATAGCATGGCTATTAAGCCCGGAGGTGCGGTTGAAAATCACATTCTTAAAAAGTTCTGAATCACAAGTTTGTTCTGCTCCAAAATCTTGTAATCCCTTAACTCATTTTTGAAATATCCCGGAAACCCGGGATCTTTTTTGGCGGCTTCGTCAAAGAAATATGAAGCTGTTTCGTGGTCGAATTCGGGATGAAACTGCACACCAAAAACATCTTTCCCCTTGTATTGAAAAGCCTGAACAGAAGTTGCATTTTCGGCAATAATTTCGAAGTCTTTCCCCGGATTTCTTACTGCATCATGATGCAACTGCAGGCAGACGGGACTTGCGATGTTTTCGAATAACCTGTTTTCTCTCAGGATTACTTTTGAATAACCATAATCGGGAACCGGAAGGGTAAACAGACAATTTTTGCCACAGAGAACCCGTGCTAAAAACTGGTGGCCATAGCAAATTCCAAGAATTTTATTATCGTTTGATATAAACCGCCTGATTAATTCGGCCAGTTCATCCGTCCATAGGGATTCGTTCATCGCAGAAGCCTCAGAACCTGAAATGATCAGATGCGAAAATTCATCAACCCGGTTTAGAACCTCAGGATTTAATGGGATTACAAACTCTGACTCAATCCCGACGGCTTCGACTTCCTTTTCGATGCCGGTTCTGAACAACCTGATTTTTTCAGGGAATTCCATACAGTTGTAAACCAACACTTTTCGTTTCGTCAAATTCATCTTTCAGGTATTAAAATTTGAAGAAGGTTAGTTCTGTTTTTCTGTTTTTTCCAGTTTCATTCCAAAATCGATTATTCCAGGGGTTACATATTTTGTCATCAGGTTTTCGATCTCAAATTTACAGACACCGGTTTCGTTAAAGCGGATTCCTTTTCGGATAGGAATCGATAATTTGTAAATACCATCGGTTTTGGTGCCTAGGAAATTTCTATCCCGGTCTTTTACAGTCAGATTGTAATCTTTGATTCGTTCCTCGCCCGAAGGCGTTGTCATAACTACATTTACGTAAAGCGATTCAGCAGGAAAATTTTCAGTAAAACTTAACTCGACAGAAATATTATAAGCAACTTTGGCTTTTTCGACAGGAAGTTCGAAGTTGAGGAAATCGAAACGTTCCCATTCCCCATCTTTAAATTTGTGAATTTGTAAAATGGGAGCGGTTTTGCTGCAACCGCCGGCCAGCACACCAAAAACAACAATCAACAGCAATGTTTTTTTCATCAGGATTGAACTTTTATAAATGCTTGTAAAACAATTAGCAGGATAATTACCCAGGTTAAAGCGCCAAAAAAAGAAATAACGAACGAATTTTTCGATTTGATTTTCATAAATGGAAATAAAAATATTCTTCCGAAAAATCCTTTCTTCCGTGCATAATAGTTCGCTTCAATACAAAAATTTAAACCCCCTTTGGCATCGAATTTTTTACGCAACATTTCAGCAATAAGTCCGTAAATTCCAAAAAGCAACAGAAAAAAAGCCAGGAAACCATAACTGAACAATTCAAGGCGGGTGACGCTTTTATAAACGACTACAAAAGCATACGAAAAAATAAATATGCCCGCGATAATTGCCAGTGTGTAAATTAATTTCTTCATTTTTGCCGATAGAATAATTTGCAAAAATAGCCGAAAAAAAGAATGACAAAATCTGCATCAAAATTTTATGTGGTTTGGGTTGGAGCGAAGCCAGGAGTTTATGCTACATGGAAGGATTGCCAGCTGCAGGTAAAAGGAGTCGAAGGTGCCCGATTCATGGCCTTTCCAAACCAGGCACAAGCAGAGTACGCCTTTAAAGATAATATGTGGAAATATCTCGGAAAGAAAACGGTGATTGCCCTTGCTCGTAAAGCCGGAATTTCGGGTAAAGGACCGGTGTGGGAAAGTATTTCGGTAGATGCTGCATGCAGTGGGAACCCTGGGTTAATGGAATACCAGGGTGTTTTTACAAAAACCGGTGAACGTATCTTCTACAAAGGTCCATACCCTGATGCCACCAACAACATCGGCGAATTTTTAGCCATCGTTCATGCGTTGGCGCTTCAAAAACAACAGGGCAAAAGCATACCCATTTATTCTGATTCACAAACTGCAATTTCGTGGGTTAAAAACAAGCACGCTAAAACAAAACTCGAGCAAACAACCCGTAACAACGAAGTTTTCGACCTTATCCAGCGAGCCGAAGCCTGGCTGAAAACCCATTCATGGGATATTCCGGTTTACAAATGGGAAACCGAAAACTGGGGCGAAATTCCGGCAGATTTTGGGAGAAAGTAGGGGCGGGGCTATGTTTTTAAGACAGTTTAATTCGTGCCAGGTCTCACCTGGAAACGATAATCTTTTTCACCCCAGTTGTTTCCCCAATCGTATATCTGCAAAAATAAACGCCGGGATCAACTTTTTGGCCGGATAAGTTTAGAAGGTTCCATGTTATTTCCTGGTTTTTGCTATCGAATGTTCCATTAAAAATTATCGAAATCAATCGTCCCTGAATATCGTAAATACTGAGGTTTAAATCGGAATTAATATCTTCCGAAATTTTAAAAGTAACCTTCTCAGAAGCCGGATTTGGGAAAATTTCCACAGGATTTATAGTGCTGGTTTCGCGCTCATCAATACCAACAAATTCTAAAAGCAAGTCCAGCATTTTGTTTATGCCCATATCAGTCCACCTGAAATCGTAATTTTGCCAGTTTACAACCAGCGAATCAATGGCCGTGGCGTCACCCAGGCCAAAAAACTGGACAATGTCGTTTTGTCCGCCCTGTCCGCCGCCGGATTGCGTCGTTAATTCACGCATCTGCATGACAGGTTGACCCCAGATGGTGGCATACAAATAAATTTTTGCACCAAGCGCCTGAATGTTTCCCCAGGTTCCACCACCTCCGGTAAGTTTTACTTTTAGCCAGTTATTATTATTTCCGTCGTTGGTGTAAAATGCGTTGTTTCCGCCAAAATAATTGTTTCGGGCAGCGAAAATATCCAGGTCGCCATCGTTATCATAATCAGCCCAGGCAAGGCCTTCGGTGTAGTTCCCGTCGTTAACAAAGGCGTTGTTTGTGACTTTTTCAAAATTGCCTGCACCATCATTTTTAAACAGCAGGTTGTTGCCGTCGTAGCCGCCAACGGCAAGGTCGAGGTCACCATCTTTGTCGTAATCGCCAAATGCGCTGCCCGACGACCAGGTTGCTTCGTTAACCAGCGGACTGTCGGTGATTTTCGTAAAAGTGCCGTCGCCATTATTCTTATAAAACCAGTTAACGTACATGCCCAACTGTCCGGTCGAAACAAACAAATCCAGGTCGCCATCGTTGTCAACATCGCCCCAGCTTGCCCCCGAACAACTCGAGACATCAGATAAGAAGGGGTCCTCATTAACTTTTGTAAAATTACTCACATTATTATGATAAAGACAGCTTGCCGTACCTGAGTTTGCGACATAAACATCAGGATATCCGTCATTGTCGTAATCGCCCCAGGCGCAGCCACTCGAGTTGGCAATATCGTTAACAATATCTCCTGTAAGTACTTTGTCGAAATACCCAAATCCATCGCCTAGATACAGAAAGTTTTTCTCGTCGCGGTTTGTAACAAAGAGGTCCAAACCAAAATCGTTGTTGTAATCAACCCAACTGCATCCAACCGATTTACCGCCATCTGTCACAACCGGGCCAGACGTTACTTTTGTAAAAGTTCCGTCACCGTTCCCAAGATATAAAAAGTTGTTTTCGTTGTGATTGGCAACAAAAAGATCCATATTTCCATCAAAATCAATATCAATGGCTGTGGCAGCATACGAACTTCCACCATCGTTCACAACAGTGCCTTCGGTGACTTTTTCGAAGGTTCCGTTGCCATTGTTCATGTAAAGGAAATTGAACTTGCCATTGTTGGCATCGTTGTTTGTAACGAAAAGATCAGGATAATTATCGTTGTTAAAATCAGCCCAAACCATGCCGTAGCACCAGCCACCGTTATTAACGATTGAACCTTCGGTAACTTTGGTAAACGCCACATCCTGAATGACTTCTCCTTTGTATGCACTAACATTGGTTCCGACTCCACAAACAATCAAAGTCCCGTCCAGGCCGATAGCAGGCCCGCCAACATTTACGCTTGGGATGGCTTCTTCCCAGCGGTCGCTTAGGTTGGCATTAAAAGAATAAAACATGCCATTGGTAAAACCGCCATTGGTCACAAAAACCCGCCCGGCATTATCGATAGCCATGCGTGGCTGGTTTGCGCCACCGGTTAAAATTGCTTTTGAAGTGTTTATTATTTCTCCGTTTGCCGGATTAAGCCGCATAATTTTTCCGTTGCGGTTGTAGGCATAAATGCTGCCGTCGGGGCCTGCGCCATGGGTGGCAAAAGGTGTATAACCGATGGGGACTGACCATTTCCGTTTGAACATGCTACCATCGTCTTCAAGTGCAAAAAGCGAATCGGTGACGGGGTTGTTTTGTGTACGAGGAACATAAACGGTACCGTCGTTGCCTATGAACAACCCCAATTGCTGTAACAGTCCACCGGCCAAAGCATCCGAAATATAAAGTTCGTCGCCGGTTTCAGGATTATATGCAGCAACTCTCACGGCATTCTGGATATCAATAATCGAGTAAACCCGGTCATTAAAAACTGCGAGCGAGGAGCCTCCGTCGTATGCTAGCCTTTCTTTGTTCCAGGTTGTATGCCCGGTCCAATGATTAATCCTCAACATGTTATTCATATTTCCAACCAAAAGATCGCCATCGGGAGTAAAAGCAAGGCCTTCAGTGGTTCTTTCGTCAATCAGATCTTCCGACTTCCATAAAATTTCACCAGTTTCTGCTTTGAGTGCGTACAGGTAGGAAAAGTTTGTATTTCCCGCACGGGTGGCATAAACCACACCGTCGTGGATGGCCGAAACACGGTTGCGCCAGTCGGTGGTTGGGAAATCCACCGGCAAATCTTTTGTCCAGAGTGTGTCGCCGGTTAGCAGGTTATGAACCACGATTTTTGTTCCATGCAGTACATCGTTAATGTTTTGCATGCGTGGCATGGCCAGATAAATGCCGTCGGTAACGGCTTGCTGGGCAATCACCGAATTCAGGCTTCCCGACCATAGTAATTCGGGTTGTGGCGGACCATATTGGGGTGAAAGCGAATTTCGTTGTGAATTTCCACCGGGGCCAACGTTCCAGCCTTGCGAAAAGCCTGTTAATGTTGCAAGGCTAACTATTAGAGCGACAAAAATTTTAATGTTTGTCATTACCTGAATTGTGAGAAGATTTTTTTTCATTTTTTTTGATTTGAATTTTTAAAAATATAAACGGCAACAGTTACACAGAACACCCAGGTTTTTTTCTAATGATGCCTGTTGTGAATGTGTGGTGCCATAATTTTACATGGGTTTGTTTCTTTTTGCCCATCAAAGGTAGGAAATATCAGCAATGCACTAACCTAAAGTTCCATAGAATTTTAAGCCAATCGAAAATTAGTGCTATTTTTGAATTTCAGAACTGAAGATATTTTTTAGATGAGGAAAGAAGTAAAACTAGTCAGAGGAAAATTGTTCGATTTTAAAGAAGTGGCCAATCCTTTTAATGTTGATGAGAATGCACGTTATTTTGAAAATGGCCTTTTGGTGATTGAAGACGGAAAAATTAAAATAGCCGGCGATTACGACCAGTTAATAAAATCGTTACCGGCAGATTTGCCTGTCGAGGATTTTCGTGATTGTTTTATCCTTCCCGGGTTTATTGATGCCCATGTGCATTCGGTGCAAACTCAGGCCATTGCTTCTGATGGCGGGGAATTGCTCGACTGGCTCAACAGTCATATTTTTGCCAACGAACGCCGCTTCGAAAATACTGATTATGCTTACAAACATACCCGCTTTTTCTTTCATCAACTATTAAGAAACGGAACCACCACAGCAGCGATTTTTCCTTCGGTACACCCGGTTTCGGCAGAGGCTATTTTCGATATTGCCTCCGAATTAAAAATGTGCATCATTGCCGGGAAAACCATGATGGACCGCAACGCGCCGGATTTCCTGCTCGAAAGCCCTCAAATGGCTTACGACAACTCAAAAGCCCTCATCGAAAAATGGCATCTTAAAGGACGTCTGCATTATGCCGTTACACCAAGGTTTGCGGTTACCTCTTCACCGGAGGCATTCAGGTTGGCTTCCGTCTTGCTCAAAGAATTCGACCAATTGTACATTCAGACTCATATTTCAGAGAACGAAACGGAAGTATCGATGGTGAAAGGAATTTTCCCGGTTAACCATAATTATCTGAATGTTTATGACAGTTTTGGATTGCTGACCGAGCGAACATTACTTGGACATGGGATTTATCTTTCGGATGAGGAACTCCACAGAATTGCCAAAGTTGGAGCAGCCATTGTTCACTGCCCAAGCTCTAACCTTTTTTTGGGAAGCGGTCTTTTTGATTTCGAAAAGGTAATCCATCATGAGATAAAGCTGGCTGTGGGTAGTGATGTTGGGGCCGGCACAAGCTTTTCGATGCTGACAAATATGCAGGATGCTTACAAAATTGCTGCATTAAAGAAAAATAAACTTCACCCGTTTCAGGCAATTTATTTTTGCACCCTTGGAGGTGCCCATGCCCTAAAACTTGATGACCAAATTGGTAACTTTGATGCTGGAAAAGCGGCTGATTTTGTTGTTCTCGATCCGTCCGGAAACGAGTTACTCGACTATCGCCTTAAAGATTCAGATTCAGTTGAGGATTCGTTGTTCGCACTCATCATTCTTGGCAGCAACCAATTGGTAAAAGCCACGTATGTGATGGGAGAGGAGGTATATCGTTCAAAAGGACAAGCCAGAACCTGATTTTAGAGTTGTTGTTGATCATTATTTCAGGATAAGAACGCCAAAATATGTTTAAACCAGGAAACTCATTTATCCTTTTCATCATTTTCATTCTGACAGGATCATATACACCACCTAAAACAGATGACCACGAAATCGTCAAACAGTTCAGACCTGACGACCATTATTTTACGGCCACAATGAAGAGCCTGCATTTTATTATCGACGCTTCGTCGGTTGAACGGTTGAATACGCTGTTTGACCAGATTGTACGGGAAAAGAATCTTCCTGTTTCTGCAGCCGGCATGAAAGATGGAGTTTATACCGGTGGTTCGCCTTGCGATGCCTTCGATTACAAGCATATTGTAAAACTTACCATGAAGGACGGGAAAATTATTGGGGTGGATTATAATTAAATAATGCCAGACGGACACGGGAAACAAGAGGATGTTGAATATTGCAAAAAGATGAGCTGGGGAGGAACAACACCGGCAATTGCCTACCCGGTTTTTGAAAATCGATTGATACAAAAACAAAACATGATGCAGGTTGATGCGGTCAGTGGTGCCACCTATTCGCTATGTCGTTTCCGTTATGCTGTAATGATAGCCTTAATGAAAGCAGCGGTACTGCAAAAATAAATTCAAAGAGCCTCGTTTATCTAATCATTTCCTGTGGCCTTCGTTCTTTTGTAATCCAGGGTTGAAATCAGGATGCCTTGTTCGTTAAGTCCCTGGAACAAAAAGATCACAAGAATCTGACTCAACAAATCGGAAAAGGTTTAATGGTCCAGCAATCAGCATAACTACAGTAATAAAATTTAGGTTCTTGCGCATTACCCCGGCGTTTCAATTTCCAACGTTTCGGGAATACCTCAGGAATAAGCAGTTTAAAATCCTCAAAACCAAACAGGTGATAGAAACAGCCATACTGATGTACGAATTTGTGCCACACTTTGAACAATCAGAAAAATGCCGAATAATGCATCAAGAAGGGAAAACAGGCAACTGAAAAACACAACTCCAAGGGGAGGACGGGCTTCATCTCAGTTGATGATGGTTTCACAGCTCACCACAAATTGTTCTGATTGTTGAAATATTTTGTTTGATATTACTTACGTTTATTTTTGCTGAAGAAAATAAATGTGTTGAATGGATAATAAGCCCTTGAAAACAGTTGTATGTATTGGATAAATTGTTTTGCTTTTGTTATTGCTTTAATTTTGATAAAAAAGTTCCGGCACCAATAAGTTCATTCAAAATAAGGATACATAAAATGAAAAAATTAATTCCCGGCATATTTGCTTTGTTGCTTTTTAACTGCCTGGGGCACGCCTCACCGGTTGATACAGTGAGGTTTGGTGTGTTTGGGAAAGTCGCAATTTATCGACCAACGGAAGCAGTAAATGCGGTTGTCCTTTTTGTTTCGGGTGATGGCGGCTGGAACAGTGGAGTTGTGGATATGGCAATAAACATTGTCAGGCAGGGAGCGCTGGTTGCAGGCATTGATATCCGGCAATATTACAAAGGGTTAACAAAGCTTACTTCAAATTGTTATTACCCGGCCGGTGATTTTGAAGAATTGAGTTTGATGCTGCAAAAGAAATACAAATTTGCGAAGTATCTCAAACCAATTCTTGTTGGATATTCATCAGGTGCAACTCTGGTTTATGGGATTTTAGCACAGGCTCCCGCAAATACATTCAATGGAGCCATATCACTTGGATTTTGCCCCGATATTGAGATAAACAAGCCCCTTTGTAATGGGGCCGGTTTGAAACAACATACTTTAAAAGAAGGTAAATCATTTTATCTTGAGGCTTCTGATAAAATGACCGCACCCTTTTTTGTCCTTCATGGTTTGCAGGATCAGGTTTGCCCATTTGCTGCAACACAGCAGTACATGAAAAGTGTTACAAAGGGGCAGTTGATAGAATTGCCAAAGGCAGGCCACGGATTTTCAATTAAATCAAGTTGGCTTCCCCAATTTATCAAAGCCTACAAAAGCATTTTAGCAACACCCTCTTTTGCAGAACAAAAAATGGCACAGGATACGTTGTTTAAAATTCAATCGTCGGAATGGTTACCTAAAGACTTTCCAATTATCCCGATACCTTCCGCAGCAAAAAATACGTTGCCGATGGTTTTTCTGATTTCCGGTGATGGTGGTTGGACCAGTTTCGATAATTCCCTTGGCGACTCTTTTGCGGCGAAAGGAATGCCGGTTATCGGGCTTGATTCGCAAAAGTACTTTTGGAATGCTAAAACGCCCGAAGAAACAGCAACAACAATATCATTTGTGGTTCAACATTTTATGCAGCAATGGAATAGAAATGAATTTATTCTCGCAGGTTATTCTTTTGGGGCCGGAATATTACCGTTTGTTGCCAATCGGCTTCCTGCTTTAATCAAAGAATCCCTTGTCGGGGTTTATTGTTTATCGCCTGATGAGAAAGCTGATTTTGAAATACATATAAGCGATATGCTGAATTTTGGAAATTCTGATGATAACTTCAGGGTGCCTGAAGAAATTAAAAAGATCATACCATTGCATCCGGTATGTGTTTTTGGAAATGAAGAAGATGGCCGATTAAGAACAATCTTTGAAGAAGCCGGTTCTAAAATAATTACTATCCCCGGAAACCATCATTACAACAATAATCCTTTAGTCGCTGCTGAAGCAATAATAAATGATGTGAAAACACACAAGAAGAATTAATGTTACCAGAAAGACAAGCTATTTTATCTCCTTTTTACCTGCCCATAACGAAGCAAGTATCCCGATCAGCAAAAAACCGATAATTACGATAAGTGACAATAGGGATGGAATTTTGTAATGATTTACCAAAATCATCTTGACACCAACATAAGCAAGCACAAAGACTAAGCTATACTTCATGTACCTGAATTTGTCCATCATATTTGCAAGGAAAAAGTAGAGGTTTCTTAAGCCCAGAATTGCAAAAATATTTGAGGTAAAAACGATAAAAGGATCGGTGGTTACGGCAAAAATGGCAGGTATTGAATCGACGGCAAAAACAACATCCGAAAATTCGATTACGACAAGCGAAGCAAAAAGAATAGTGGCGGTATGTTTTCCGTTTTTGATGATAAAATATTTATTGCCTGTCAATTCCCATGAAATGGGGTAAACCTTACTGAGTAACCGTAAGGCGGTGTTTTTGGAATAGTCCACATTAGCGTGGCTTTCGGTGAGCATTTTGATGGCTGAATAAAATAAAATCCCCCCAAAAATGTAAGTTGACCAGCTAAACCGTTCAATAATGGCAGCCCCTAAGAAAATCATAATTCCCCTGAAAATTACCGCCCCAATAATTCCCCAAAACAAAATCCGGTGCTGGTTTTTTGGCGGTATTTTGAAATACGCAAAAATCATTGCAATTACGAAAATATTATCGAGGCTGAGCGATTTTTCGATAACAAAACCTGTGTAATATTTCAGGGTTACATCGAGGGGACTGATATTCTCCGAATCAATCTTAAAGAAATTTTCGCTGTAAACAAAGTAAATCACTGCGCCGAACAACAAAGCCAGAATGACCCAGACCAATGTCCACAGCAATGATTCTTTTAAGGTGATTACCTGGTTTGTTTTATGAAAAACACCCAGGTCCAGGGTTAGAAAACCTGCAATGAGAACCAAAAACAATATCCAGAGTAAAATCATATTTAAGCAAAGCGTTTAATTTATTTAAATCCCAATGACATTGATTTCATCCAGTTTTGTGGGCAAATTCCTGTTTTTCAACAAGTCATAAGATGAAATAGCGGATGAATCAAAACCAGTATATCTAAGAACTTCATTTTACGAATTCATCGTCGTTTCTGTTTCGATGCAACCAGATTTCTTTATAGCATGGATATTAATCATATAGATTAAGACTCTGGCAAAAATAGTCATAAAAGCGTTGCCCTGACTTGTCTAAAAAACTACACGGGAAACAATTCTAATCATTTCCCGTGCGGTTAATCAATTTAATATTTTACTATTCTTGTGTTATGGAAAGCTAATTGTTCCTGGTGTATTCATTTTTACAAAATATGCCTTTCCGGGCTCAAGATTGCCCAACGTATTAATTGAATATTCAGGCCAATAAACGCCAAGTGAGGCGACACCTTTAACCACGATAAGCTCTGTGCCAAGCGGGCCAAATAAAGTTTCGGCACTAACATTTTCTTTGCTGATAACGGGGATCAGATTCCAGCCTTCAGCCAGTTGCAAAGTTTTGTTCGTTTCGGCCGACCCCGTGATTGTAAGCGTTACATCCTGTGTTACTTTAATCTTATAAGCCGATTGGCTGTCCCAGGTTCCAATGGTATTAACACCTCCGGCCGGATAATAAACCGCTGTCATGCTTTGCATCACAATCAGTTCAGGATAAATCTGGCTCAGCAGGGTTTCGATGTTTGTTTCGGAAGGCAGAACGTAGCTCGACAAACTGTTCCACCCGGCTGTAAGCGGGATAACATGTTGAAAAATACAGGGTCCGCACTGACTGAAGCAGACAACATCAAGAACAGTATTGGTCATTGGCACATCGAAGAAACGTTTATATCCTCCAAATCCATCATCAACTCCGCATTCAGCCGGAACAATTTCGGATCCGTCAAAAGTGTTCCCATTAATAAATTTGTAGGTTTGATAAGTTCCTCCTGCTGTTACCTGACTTATTGAATAAATTCCATTACCCTGATCAGTAAGTGGAGAAACTACCGGATCCCATCCCTGGAAATCACCAACCAGATGAACGCCATCAGGGGAAACGGTTTCATTTGACATATCAACAAAGAATGTTACTGTAACGTAATGAGGACAACTGCTGCAACCACCAAAACAAACAACATCCAGTGTAGTTGATGTCTCGGGTACGGTTAAATATCGGTTTCCATTAAAATTGCATTCCCCGGGAACCAATTCGGCGACATCAAAACTTATTCCGTTTACAAACTTAAACTCATGATAACTACCTACTCCCAGGGTTGCTATGTAGGTATAAATATTATTTCCGGCAGGAACCATTTCGGTAGTTGTAGGGTCCCATCCCTGGAAATCCCCGGTAATGTGCACACCATCTGCAGACACTTCTTCGTTTGTCATATCCACCTGGAAAGTAACCTCAACGGTTGGGGGAACACAAATGGTACAGTTCCCGAAACAAACCGGATCGAGAAGCGTAGTCTCTGCAGGCACATTAATAAATCTGTTGGTGTTTTGGGCACATCCTGCGGGTACTATTTCAGCATCATCCCAGGTAATGCCATTAATGAATTTATATTCGTAATAATAGCCTGAAAGTAAGCTGGTTGTGTAGGTATAGATGGCATCATGTGATAGAATCATTTCACTTGTTCCCGTATTCCATCCCTGGAAAGCCCCAACAATATGAATTCCTTCCGGAGAAACGGTTTCATTTGCCATATCGACCTGAAATGTTATTTCAACGAGTGGAGGGCAGGCGGAACAACTGCCAAAACAAACCAAATCCAGGACTGTGTTTTCTAGAGTAACTGTGAGGTAACGATTTCCATTGAGTGTACATTCTCCTGAAATTACTTCTGCTGCATCCCAATTATTCCCATTTATAAATTTGTATTCATAATTTTCACCTGACAAAAGATTGAGCGTAACAGCATAAGTCCCGTCTCCCTGGTCTGTCATCAACGTCGCAGTAGGATCCCAGCCCTGGAAACTACCTGCCAGATGAACCCCATCAGGTGAAATAAATATGCCGTTCATATCAGCCCTGAATGTAACATCAGCGGTAGGTGGAGGTACGCATGGCCCACACTCTCCAAAACAAACCACATTAAGGAGGGTATCGTTAATATTTACATCAAAATATCTTGCATAACCATTAAACATTGTAGCTTCAGAACAAGTTAATGGTACCACTTCTGCCATTGTTCTTACATTTCCATTTACAAACTTGTATGTTTGATGATCGCCTTCGGTTAAAGTAAAAGTTGCCTGGTAAATACCATCGCCAACATCAGTCATCGGTGTACTTCCATAGTTCCAACCCTGGAAACTTCCTGTAAGGTGCACTCCCAGCGGCGAAACAACCTGGTTCGACATATCAGCCCGGAAAGTTACTTCAACCTGTGCAGGAGGCGGACATACAGTGCACATACTAAAACATACAGGATCAAGGGCAGTGTTTACATCAGGGACAGTTATCACGCGGTTATTATTGGTAGCACATTCAACAGGAACACTTTCATCCTGACCCCAGGAAATTCCATTAATAAATTTGTATTCGTACGAATTACCAACTTGTAAATCAAGGGTAACCGAATAAATATCATTACCGACGGGTGACATTAAAGTGGCATCGGTTTGCCATGGAGGGCTTTGAAAACTCCCGGCAAGATGAACCCCGTCGGGTGAAACCGTTTGATAGGTCATATCAACTTTAAAAGTTACGGAAACAGTAGGAACTACACAGGCGACACAACTCCCAAAACATACAGCGGTTAAAACAGTGTTCTGATCCGGCACCGTAATAAAACGATTGTTATTGGCTGCACATCCTGCAGGAACGGTTTCAGCCCACCCCCAGGCATTACCGTTTACAAATTTATATTCATAATATATTCCTGAAGGAAGGGAAAAAGTACTTTCATAAATATTATTTCCCTGGTCGGTCATTAGCGATGATCCCGGATTCCATCCCTGGAAACTACCTGCAATATGAACACCAAGTGGTGATACCGTTTGCTCCGACATATCAACCCTGAAAGTCACATTTACATTGCTGGAACACGAACTGCAACTTGAAAAACAAACCACAGGCAATTCCAAATCCGTATCAGGTACTGTAAAAAACCGGTTATAGTCGGGAGGCCCATAACCACATGCTGTAGGCACATTCTCAACGTTAGCCCAGGTAGTTCCATTAATAAATTTGTATTGTACCAGCGTGCCGGCAGTGATGTCGGTAGTTAAAACATAGATGTTGGCTCCTTGTAAAGTCATCAGGCTGGTTGACGGGTCCCAGCCCTGGAAACTTCCTGCAACATGCACACCAAGTGGTGAAACGGTTTGCATTGACATATCAACCTGAAAAGTGACAAGAACGGCGTTTGCCCTGTAATAAAGGCCTGTTGTAAGGGCCAGAATCATGATGATGCCGGCAAATTTTCTAAATAGCTTTTTCATAAAAATTTATTATTTTGTTTATTAATTATTGGATAATCAGTTTTTTGATCAAAACAGTTTCTTCATTTTGAATTTTAATAAAATACAGTCCCCTGTTCAATCCGGATACATCTAATGTTGTCGTCCCGATAACGGTATTAAGTACATCTTTGCCATCAATTGCCTGGATGGTAATGTGTCGTTCAATACCGGGTTCGATAAAATAAAGGCTTTTGGATGCCGGATTGGGATAAAAATTGAAAATCCGGTCTATTGAGCTCATTTGATTCTCAGCAATCCCGATGAAAATGCATGTATCACAACTTGCAAAACAAACTTCTGTCAGGGTTGTATCAACATCCGGGACACTGATAAAACGATTATTGTTATTTGAACATCCGGGAGGAACTATTTCATCCTGACCCCATTGATTACCGTTAACAAACTTGTATTCATGATAGGACCACGATTGCAATATGGCGGTATATGAATAAATTTCATTTCCTATAGGCAACATTTCGGTTGCTCCAGGATCCCAGTCCTGGAAACTTCCGGTAATATGTACACCTAATGGAGAAACATCAACATTCGACATGTCAACCCTGAATGTTACCTCAACATCAACCGGTGGCGGGCCGCAAGGTTCGCAACTACTGAAGCAGACCAATGATAAAATGGTGTCGTTAACCGGGACCCCAAGAAAACGATTGCCATTGAGTGAACAATCCGGAGGCACTACCTCCGCATTCAGTAAATTATTCCCGTTATAGAATTTAAACTCTTGTTGTGAACCCTCTTCGAGCATGAGACTTACTGAGTAAGTATTATTGCCAGCATCAAACATTGGGGTTGATGTTGGATCCCATCCCTGGAATGTTCCCGCAAGATGAACACCATCAGGTGAAATGGTTTCATAGCTCATATCAACCTGGAAAGTCACCTGATGAAGGGGTACAGGAGGAACACATGCACTACAGGATCCGAAACAAACAACATCAAAGGTGGTGTCGTTCTGAGGGGTAGTAAAGTACCTGCTAAAGGCACCATATCCATCGGGAACACCGCATGTTTCAGGGACCTGTTCAGCGCCGTCAAAACTGATTCCGTTTACAAATTTATATTCATGATATTCGCCGGCTATAAACGAAACTGTAATTCCGTAAATATTCTCTCCCAGAGCTGTAAGTTCTGTTGCGGTTGGGTCCCAACCCTGAAAACTGCCGGCAATGTGAATACCATCCAATGAAACGACTTCATTGGACATATCAACCAAAAAAGTAACATCTATTTCGAGTGGCGGGACGCATGGGTTGCAACTTGCAAAACAAACTGCCGGGAGGATGATATCGTTTGCTGGAACAGTAAAATACCTGTTTCCATTCTGAGCACAGATTCCCGGAATTGTTTCAGCATCATCAAAAGTTATCCCGTTAATGAATTTATATTCCTGATATGTTCCTTCTTCAAGGCTGAGCGTAACCTGGTAAATATTATTCCCTGTATTTATCATTGGAGTAGATGATGCGTTCCACCCCTGGAATGAACCGGCAAGATGAACTCCATCAGGAGAAACGGTCTCGTTGGCCATATCAACAACAAAAGTAATATCATGATCAGGAAGCGGAGGAAGACAAATATCACAACTCCCAAAACACAGCGGCATTAAAGTAGTATCGTTTAAAGGAACGGTGATAAACCGGTTAAAACCGCCTTGACCATCCGGCACCCCGCATGCTTCCGGTACAATTTCGGTAAAATCAAACGAACTCCCGTTAATAAACTTGTATTCATGGTCCGCTCCGGATAAGAGCGTGACTGTAACGCTATAAATGTTTTCACCCATATCCGTCATTGGGGTCGATGAAGCATTCCATCCCTGGAATGTTCCGGCAAGATGTACCCCATCCGGCGAAACAATCTCGTTCGACATATCAACGAGAAAGGTAACATTAATATCGGCAGGTGGCGGACCGCATGTAGTGCAACTCCCAAAACAAACTGCCGGCAACATGGTATTGTTATCGGGCACTATGATAAAACGGTTGTTGTTTTGAGAACATTCCGCCGGAACAATTTCGTCCTCACCCCATGCCGTACCATTAATAAATTTATATTCGTGATACGTTCCCGATGAAAGTGTGGCGGTATATTCATAAATGTTATCGCTAACCAGTTCCATGGCGGTGGACCCGGTATTCCAGCCCTGGAAACTTCCGGCAATATGAACACCAAGTGGAGAAACAACTTCATAGGTCATATCAACCCGAAAGGTAATATCCACGTCAACCGGAGGATTACCGCAGGGACCGCAGCTTCCGAAACAAACAGCATCGAGCGTTGTTGGAACCGGCGGAACCGTAAGGTAACGATTGTTGCTATGAGCGCAGCCGGGGGGAACGCTTTCGTCAGCACCCCATGCATTTCCGTTGATAAATTTATATTCATAATAATCACCCACAGGTAAATCGACCTGTAAAACGTAAATATTATTTCCTGCCAGGGTCATCTCCGAAGTTGCAGGATTCCAGCCCTGGAAACTTCCGGCAATATGAACTCCGTTTGGTGAAACTGTTTCATAAGTCATATCTACCCTGAACGTTACACTCACAAGCGGAGGATTGCAAATTACACATTTCCCATAACAAATTGGGTCGAGAACCGTGTTTTGATTTGGAATTGTAATATATCGGTTATTGTTCATGGCGCAGCCTGCCGGAACGGTTTCATCCATTCCCCATGCATTTCCGTTTACAAATTTGTATTCATAATATTCACCTGCCTGAAAATTAGCAGTATAGGTATAAATATTATTTTCGGATAATGTCATTTCTGTGGAGCCGGGATTCCATCCCTGGAAACTTCCAGCAATATGGACACCAAGTGGAGAAACGGTTTGTTCAGTCATATCAACCCTGAAGGTAATATCTACACCTGTAACCTGTGGTGGAACAGCATGAGAGGAAAGATAAATCACATCACCCTGGTTGTTTCCGTTTCCGTTGGCCGCGTTAAAGGCCGCATAAAATGTAACATTTCCGACTGAAACAGCGGGTGCTGTCCAGTTCATATTCCATATTTTGCTGTTACCAACAGGTATTGTGCCGGCTAATGTGTGTGTTACAGATTTATTGTTGTTGGCGAGTTGGGTTTCGTTGGGGCTGGTAATCGAAAATGTTCCAACTTTGGTGCCTGCTGCATCTTCAGCAGTTAGTTCGAATCCAAATTTTGAAACACCCATATGGAATCCTGTAGCAGTGATGGTATAATTCTGGCCAGGAACATATCCATTTGCCGGAATGTTTGTCGTTATCCAATTGGTAACAGTTTGTGGAGTTCCTGTGTGGCATTGCGAGCAATTGTTGGTGCCATCTCCCGGTGAACCTGTTTTCCCCCCCGGGGAGCCGGTGCTATTTGCCAGGAAAATGATAGCGACCGGTATTAAAACTAATGTAAATAACCTGTAAAATTTTTTCATATCTCAGATTTTTAAATTATATCGACAATGTTGTTTACCATTCCAAGAGTATTATTCTTTTATAAATTTGCACGAAATCAACACTTCGCCCTTAAAGGCACGAAGATAATAAACCCCGGGCTTCATGGACGAAATGTCCATCTGATTGGATTCGACCTTTTGTTCAATTACAGTTAGTCCTTCTGAGTTATATATTTCAACATCGTATGGGGGTTCGATTCCACTGAAAATGATCAGCTTGTTTGAAGGGTTAGGATAAAACCGGATATCGATGCTGTTTTGCTGATCCGGTTGGTTTGGCGAAATTGCAACAGATTTTATAAACGACATGCCGTTATTTTTAAGCTGGTTATTGTCCCATTTTTCATCAAATACCGGCGATACCCCCAACAGTTGTCTGTTTCTTACAAGGCTCAGCATCATCACATCGCCATCTTCAAAACCATCCTGAATATCACTGGCCGGATCATCTTCAAATACCTGGAACCCGATTGTTTCTCCGGGGGTTAAAAGGGTAACGCTGCTGATGAATAAACCGGTTCCCGTCGAAATTCTGATCTGATCCCCGGCCTGGAGCATGGAAGTGGCTTTGCCATCAAGAACAATCACATGCGAATTTGGGTTAGGTGTGATGCCAGGTATTTCAATGTTTACCCATGATTTTGAGGGCTCAACGGGTTCACTTTTAAACCCGGTGCAATCAGGGTACGTGAAGGTTGACGCTGCCGAAAATTTAACAATATAGGACTTTCCGGACTCAAGCAATGCTAAGTTTTGAAACACACCAGGCCAATAAACCCTTAAACCCGCAATTTCTTTTACAATAACCACATTTCCAGGAATTTCAGTAAATAAATTTTCAGGAGCAATGCCGCATTCATTTAAAACAGGCATGAGATACCAACCCGCCGAAGAATAACTAAGTGTCTTGTCCTGCAAAGGGAATCCTGATATTGGTAAAACCTGGCTACCGGTTACTTTGATCTGATATCCGCTGCCTGCATCCCATCCTCCGTTCTGGTCGATGGTGTTTACCTGTTCACCGGGCCAGTACATGTGCGTATAATTTTGTAGGATAATAAGCGAATTATTGGCTGTGAGCGGATTAAACATGCTGGCAACCATTGGATTTTGAATTTCGATGTAAGAGGAGATTCCACTCCATCCATTTGGGATTTCGATATTTTGAACCGGGATTTCAGTCACTATTAATGTGGCCGAAAAGCTTATCTCATCGCCGCAGGTATTTGAGGCAATGCAATAATAATTTCCGGCGTCAGCCTGGTTTACCTGTGAAATAATTAGCTGTGTCCCGGTTTCCCCATCCATAATACCATTGGGCCCGTACCATTGGTAACTTACAGTTCCTGAACCACTTGCCGAAATTTCAAAAACAGCATCTTGTCCGGTGTAAACAGATTGATTGACAGGTTGTAAATCGATAACCGGTGAGGTAAGGAGACCTAAAAGCATTATATCGCTTACCGAATTCGGGCAGGGAACTAAAGGAAATGCTGTTAGCATTAATTGGACATAACCGGCAATTTTATCTTCTGGTCCGGGAGTATAAAAAGTTGTAAGGGCCGATGTATTCGAAAACATCCCATCACCGGCAGTTGTCCAGAGCACCAGTGAATAGTCCGAAGCGGTTCCCGTAATTTGCGCCGATTGATTTTCACACGATTCAAGATCATTTCCTGCAGATACAGTACTTTCTGAATTTACCTGTATGTACCCCGTTTTTGTTATAGATTGGGAATTGGAGCCATCCGAAATCGTCAGCGTAACATCAAAAGTTCCTTTTGTATGATACGCGATGAGCGGATTTTGTGCTATTGAAGAAACGGGAGTTCCTCCTTCAAAGTGCCATTGCCAGCTTGTTACAGGGCCGTTGGACTGATCGGTAAATTGCACGCCGCTCCCCAGACAAACCGTTGTAACATTGCCGGTAAATCCGGGAATAAGTTGTGAACCAGGCAAAACTTCCACCTGCCAGGTTACCGGGTTCGTTATATTTCCAGGTACACCGTCGTTAACAGTTACCGAAACCTGGTGTGTGCCGGTGCTACTCGCGTCAGCAACAAAGTCATAGGTGGGGTTTTGTGAAACTGCTTGTTCATCTAAAAGCCAGTCGTAGTATAATTGTCCACTTTCAGGGTCGGTTGCCGAAACCGAAAAGTTAATGGTACCACCTATTTCGATACTTTGATTTAATTGCGATGGTAAATAACTATTGATTGTCGGAGGAAGGTTAGGTAAAACAAATGCCAGGTTGGGTTCCATCCCTACAACAGGCATTTCGGAAGTAACATAAGGGACATAGAAAGCATAAACGTGAGTAAGTGCCGGGTGAGTTCCGGTCGGGTTTTGAAGTGGAAAAGTATAAGGAACTACCTGACTGTCTTCAGCCGAAACATGTACTGATAATGCAACACCGGCAGGGTTTCCTAGTGAAGCCCAGGGAACCAGAATTTCGGTGAAATCATTTCCCGACCATCCTTCGTACGACTGGCAATTATTGCTGGCCGGATAGTGCCATAAACCATTGGCATAATGGTTTAATTGAATTGATCCGCCGCCACCCTCAATGCACACCTGATATTCGGCACGACACTGCGCCGGATAAGTAACTCTTCCCCATGAACCAGATGGAGCACCACTACCTGAGGCCTGATCAGTATCAATATTTACAAAAAGATCACCACCGCCATTTAAATCGAGGCCTTTAAATCCTACATAAAGGTTTTGGTTATCCCAGCTGATGTAAAGCGAATACAAGTCAACATCCATCAGCTCCGTATCAGCATCAAAATCATTGGTTCCATCGATAATTATGGTATGTGGTGTTGATCCGGAAGGTATCGTGAGTGATGCAGTATTTTCGCCATTAATTATATTTTCGTGGAGATCCTTTACATTTGTAACTACAATTTGTCCAAGGTCGCCCGAAATCCAGTTTTCCATAATGGTCAACATCACTTTTCGCCAATCGGTTTGCCTGATCACATTACTTAGGGTATAATTGTTGGAAAATCCCTGAAGGGAATAGTTATCCTTATTTTGTGCTGTTGTAAAATCAACTGCTTCGCTAAAAGTAAGTTCGATGGTATTATTGTCCACCTGGAAAGCTAAAGGATTTAATGTTGGCGGAAACACATCCATGTTTTCTGCCGATAGTAAGTTTAATTCAGGAACGCTAGTCCCGGTCGGAGTTGAAGTAAATCCCGCAAAAAGCCTGGTTTTAAATTGATCATGGCCTTTAATTTCGTCACCCTTCACCAGTGTCCCCTCAAATTCAGTATTGTGCTGCGCTCCACCGTTTCCAAGGACCAATGCTACCGTGGCTCCTGATGCAGAATTACGTTGTCCGCAATACGAACCATAATCACCCCACATTCGCTGCAAATGGTCTTTTCCCGACCAGATAATATCAAGCAAACCGGGCGTCCATCCTGATTTTACATAACCATCGCTGCCATAAAAATTATAAATCACATCCAGGAAATTCACGCCCTGTGTAAGCTGGATGGTTTTTGAAACACCCCATTGCGAAAAATTTACTTTAACCGTGTCACCAAAAGATTGTAAGATGTCGATCTGGTAAATTGCACTTTGCTGGTTGGGATAAACATCTGAAAGGGCTGCCACGTGGTTGTTTGACCCATCGTTATAATCACCATCCGTTTCCGACCAGTAAGCCATATCGGAACCCACTACTGAGTAAGCATTTCCATAACCGTCTTTGTAAAAAAGCCAGTTAATTTTACCGCCGATACTTTCGAATACCGAAAAAATATTGTTGTTGCGTATTACTACTTCATCCACACCATCATGGTCGATATCGCTGTAATAGGCTGCAAGGCTGGTTTGATACTGTCCGGCGGCCCATCGTGCTGCTTCTGCATAAACATTGGCATTTTTAATATGCGACGAATACCGATGTTCCCAATCGGCAACCGAACCCGAAGTTTGCCAGCCGGTTTCGTGCAGGTTTATCATCAGGATATACCAACCAAGCTGGGAAAGATCATTATTTGGTGCAGTCATCAGGTTATTGTAAGTATCGTTCCAGATGGTTCCGTAATTCCATTTAGGACTATGAAAATCGGAATGTGAAGGTGTGCCGGCCCAGATGTTATACCAACTGTTGTTGCTTCCGCCATATCCGTCGGGACCACCAAGCATACCATAAGTTCCCGGAGTGATTTCTGCGCCGGTTCCATTAAAATTCGGATTCATTATCGCATCATCCAGTTTCCAGACATTTACACCCGGATAATTATCGTGGCACCACCAAAGTACATTTTCGTAATTATCAAGAAAATAACTTCCGTCATGTTCATTCATCTCTGAAGCCACTTCCCAATCGGTACCATACACACAAATTTTGTATTGCCCCATTCCGGATATCTGATTTTTAGCACCGTCGGCATTATACATCATATTTCCTACAAAGGCATTATTGATGGGAATTACACGCAGGCTGATTCCGGAACCATTGTTCATCCAATGAATTTTTCCATTGTCATAACCATTAAGGTGCGGACTGTCGTCGAGAACTACACCATAAACCCCGTGTTGTGCCCAGTTGTCGCCCGGCCAGTCGATAACCCCATCGCCGGGATAGCTGCCGGGTGCCAGCCAGACACGCTCCGGGATCCAGGCAACCCTGGGCGTATAATTGTACCGGAAATCAACCATATCACTTTCAACACCCACCGACCAATTGTTCATATCGTTTTGAACGAAAGGCATGATATGCTGGCCAAGTGCCGAAGTCATCATCGAAACAATGCCTTGTGATGCAAGACTTTTCAGCCAGGCGTTAAATTCGGGATTATGCCATTGAGCAGCAGGCATCAAGGTGCCCGACATGTGAAAATTTCCCGGGATGCCTGTGGCCTCATGGACCTGTAAAACCTCATCGAATCCGCTCCCGTCGAGACCGCTTTGTCCGTTTGGGTTACCATAGAAAACCTGGGTATAGGTTAGTCCCTGGTTTCCATGATGAACAAAAGCACAATTGCCTTCGGCATCGCTGTTTTTCCCATCCGAATTAAAAGTATCCGTTACTTTTCCATTAACAGTAACGGTTATTTCAAATCTCAGATCAGCGCGCAGGATTTTTTCGGGAAGTTCTGACTCCAGTTCCCAAAGATTGGATGCCGGTGTGCGGAGCTGAAATGAGGTTTCGTTTTTCGTTGAAATCTGAGAAAGATCGAAAGATAAATTCTGTAAAACGACGTTCTTTTTATTGTTGGTGAGTTTTAAGCTGAGCGTGATTCCGGCATTGGCAAACCGGTCTGCGGCTACCTGATTATCTTTCCGGATAACCATATTGTCGAAAGTTACACGTAAAAGCAGTTTTTTATCAACCGTCCTGGCAAATACCGAGCTAATGTCTCCGACAGATCCAGTACAATCACCAACCGGATCAAAACCCAGAAAATCAGACTTTTGCCAGAATTTTAAATCGCCGGTTAGGCTTTGTGCGTTTGAAACGCGAAAACAAGAAACAACCAATAAAAAAATGCAAAACAAGCGGAGCGGTAAAAAATTTTTCATAAACCAACGATTTAATTTTTTTGAATGTGTTATAGTTGAAAATATAAACTGCGGATTATCAATAAATATGTGATCATTTATTGCCAACCGTTTGTTCAAAAATCAACAATCTTCAAAAATAATAAAAACTGTGAAACATTTATAACAGTTTATTATAATTTGTACAGTGGGCAAAGGAATGAAGCGTAATAAAAAAGAATGTGGCAATAATCATTTCCCGGACCTATCCTGAGTCACTAAAAATCGAAACCCCAAAATATGATGAGTGGTAAAACAGAATAAGCTTTGTTTACCTTTGTCCTGCACATTCTGTTTTCTGCATTTTTGTCATTCGAAGGATGTAAATCATTAAAAATCATGCAATATTCGATTTAGCATAAAGTTTGTTTTACGAAAATCGTTTTGAGATAAAGAGTAAAACCATGGATTACAAAGATTATTATAAAGTTCTGGGTGTAGATAAGACGGCTACCAAGGATGAAATTAAGAAGAAATACCGGAAGCTGGCACAAAAATACCATCCCGACAAAAACCCGGGAAATAAACAGGCGGAAGAAAAATTTAAGGAGATTTCGGAAGCCAACCAGGTTTTGAGTGACGATGAAAAACGCCGGAAATACGATCAGTTGGGAGCAAACTGGAACCAATACCAACAGGAAGACGGTGGTGGTTTCGATTTCTCACAATTCAGAGGCCAGGGCGGCGGAAGGGCCCGACAGTCGGGTATGGATGATATGTTTGGCAGATCAAGCCGGTTCTCCGACTTTTTCGAAAGTTTTTTCGGGGGTGGTTTTGGAAATGATATACGGCAGGGGAGAAGTAGCAGGCAAACCAAAGGCCGCGATTATGAAGCCGAGATAAATCTTAGTCTCAACGATGCTTATCATGGGACCTCAACCATTCTGAATGTAGATGGCCAAAAAATTAAAGCCAACCTGACAGCGGGAATCAGTGACGGGCAAGTTCTGAGGATCAAGGGTAAAGGTGGAAAGTCGATGGACGGCGGTTCTGCCGGCGATATTTTTTTAAAGATCAATATCAGTAACAATACACCATTCGGGTTGATCAAAAACGATTTGCATACAACTGCAGAGGTTGACCTGTTTACCGCCGTTTTAGGAGGAAAACTGACCATCGAAACCTTAAAGGGCGCCATGAGTATCAACCTTCCAAAAGAAACACCCAACGGGAAAGTTCTGCGATTGAAAGGGCTTGGAATGCCCCTGTATGGAAAGGCCGGAACCTTTGGCGATTTGTACATAAAACTCCAGGTGAAACTCCCCAAAAATCTAAGCCCGAAGGAGGTGGAACTCTTCAAGCAGTTAGCTGAGTTAAGACGTTGAAAATTGAAATTTTCCACCGGATACACCTGGCAGCATTCATGCAGGGCCTGCATCAACAACCAGTTGCCGGCGCCTGACTTATTAATTCATACCGTTAACTGATTTGGCAATAATATTTCAGAAATCGCTTCGTTTAAAGTCCTTAACTATAAAAAGCGGATTATCAGGAGAATTTTACAACTTTATCTATGAAAAAAATCTTTACTACCTCTGTACTCGTTGTTGTTGTTTTCTTTTTGGGGATTTTTCCGGCCGTCTCACAAAATGCTACCATCAGGGGCTTTGTTTATGAAAAGCAAAGTGGCGAACCGGTAATTTTTACTAACGTTTATCTTTACAAAACTTCCTATGGCGCTGCCACCGATGTAAACGGATATTTTGCCATCACCCAGATACCACCCGGGAAATATACCCTTTTGGTTACTTACCTCGGTTATGACACACTCAGGATGGCAATAGAGCTGAAAAATAATGATCTGCTATCGCAAAATCTTTTCCTCAACAAGAATTCGGTAATGCTCGGCGAGGTTAAAATTTCGGCCGAAAGAGAAGCCGCTAAAACGGAAACACATACTTCAATTGTAAAAGTAACCCCGCTCGACATCAAGCAAATACCTTCGGTAGGTGGACAGCCTGATATTGCCCAGTATCTTCAGATCTTACCGGGAGTAATTTTCACTGGCGACCAGGGCGGTCAGCTTTACATACGTGGCGGCTCTCCAATTCAAAACAAGGTTTTACTTGATGGGATGGTCATTTATAACCCATTCCATTCCATCGGACTTTTCTCGGTTTTCGATACCGATATTTTGAGAAATGCCGATATCTTTACCGGTGGCTTTAATGCTGAACATGGCGGCCGCATTTCGTCAGTTATGGACATTACAACCCGCGATGGAAACAAGAAACGTCTTGCTGGAAAAATCGGAGCTTCTACTTTCGGTGCAAAAGCCATGATTGAAGGCCCATTGAAAAAACAGCCCGAAAAGGGAGGTGGCAGCTCGTCATTCATCTTATCCATTAAAAACTCATACCTCGAACAAAGTTCAAAAGTATTTTATAATTATGTCGATAAAGATGGTCTCCCCTTTAATTTCCTCGACCTTTATGGAAAAGTTTCGATAAATGGTGAAAACGGTAGCAAGGTGAACCTGTTTGGTTTCAAATATACCGATAAGGTAAATTATAAGGACATTTCTGATTACCACTGGGATGCAAATGGAATGGGTGCCAATTTCGTGATTATTCCCGGAAGATCTCCTGTATTGATGGAGGGAATTTTAGCCTACTCAAATTATAAAATGAGCCTGCTCGAAGAATTCGCTTCACCCAGAACCAGTTCGATAAATGGTTTCAATGCCGGATTAAATTTTACTTACTTTCTCGGAAAAGACGAGTTTAAATATGGCCTGGAACTGGATGGGTTTAAAACCGATTTTCAGTTTTCGAACGAAGTAGGACAAAAAATCCAACAGGAAGAAAACACTACCGAAATTGCCGGATATGCGAAATATAAATTTACTGCCGGAAAGTTTTTGTTTGAACCCGGATTCCGGTTGCAATGGTATGCCTCACTGTCGAACATATCGCCAGAACCCCGTTTTGCAATGAAATACAATGCTACAAACAAAACAAGGCTTAAGCTGGCAGCTGGTTTGTACTCTCAAAATCTAATCAGTGCCCGTTCCGACAAGGATGTTGTTAACCTGTTTTATGGCTTTCTGTCTGGCCCCGACAACCTGCCCGAAACATTCAATGGTAAAACCGTAAAAGACAAACTTCAAAAAGCCCAACACATTATTGTTGGCGTAGAGCGGGATATTGCACAACATCTCACAATAAACGTAGAAGCCTATTATAAAAACTTCTCTCAGCTTACCAACCTCAACCGGAATAAAATTTATGATGAAAATAATGCCCCGCCTGATACACCGGATTCAGAAAAGAAGGATTTTATCATCGAGACCGGCTATGCCGACGGCATTGATCTTTCGTTAAAATACGATTACAACCGGCTTTACTTATGGGGTGCATATTCGTTTGCATTTGTTAACCGGTTTGATGGCACCACCTGGTACTACCCACATTACGACCGCCGGCATAACATGAATTTGCTTGCATCGTACACCATTGGTGAAAAGATGCAATGGGAACTTAGTGTAAGATGGAATTTTGGAACAGGATTCCCATTTACCCAAACACAGGGATATTTTGAAAAAGTAAGATTTGAAGGCGGAATCAATTCAAATTATTTAACCGAAAATGGCTTGCTTGGAATACAATATGCCGATTTGAACAAAGGCCGTCTGCCAACCTATCATCGTATGGATTTTAATGTAAAAAAGAAGTTTTTCCTGACCGAAAATTCAATTCTCGAAGCCGATTTTAGTGTTACAAATATTTACGATCGCAACAACGTATTTTATGTAAACCGTGTGACCAATAGTGTGGTTTACCAATTGCCTTTTATGCCAAGTTTAGGCCTCAGCCTGAGTTTTTAATATCCTGATTGGTTTTACACCTGGCTTAAAATTTTTTCCTGTTTATGGAAACGCTTCATTTAATTTTAATCACTCGAAAGGGAAAGGCAGGAAATATTTACCCGGCAGATCCAAAATAAGAGCAAACAAAAAACCTTCCTTACAGGGCGTAGGGAAGGTTTTTTTCAGGGTAAATGAGTTGTATGATTTACTAACCAAACCTAAATTGATGGGACATACAACTCTTCTTAAAGCGAATCATTTACGAAAGGGGGGGGATGAAAGGTGAATTCTGCCTGATCAACGTGGGTGATTTGTCCGTGAAACGATTCTGCATTAAACATACTTGAAAGAACGAATGTAAAGTGTGTTACACTTTACAAGTGGCTAAAATATATCAAAAAAATACTTTTTGCAAGAGTTGGTCAATCTGCCGAAATTTTCGAAAAACCGAAATGTATGCATATTTCGAAGGAACGTTGGTAAATTTTGAAGGAACGGTCGGTTTCATCGAACGAACGTTTTTTTAAAAATTTTCAGTTTTAGGCTAATTTATTTCGTTTCCAAATAAAAAGGGTTCTTTTTGCCATCAGATTTGTCGGTTTAGGCCGGAAAAACCGAGGTATTTATAAGATTAAGCCAGAT
>Ga0172370_10000198_pt1 | contig 88175 bp, 58 predicted proteins | sample LakKiv5m_FD_114538 | JGI IMG/M metagenome (GOLD analysis project Ga0172370, IMG submission 114538) | Freshwater microbial communities from Kabuno Bay, South-Kivu, Congo - kab_022012_11.5m | ecosystem: Environmental > Aquatic > Freshwater > Lake | place: Democratic Republic of the Congo... | reverse complement strand
TCATCGGGCAGAGCGCCGCGCGCGGGCAAAACCCAAGTTTGTTTCATGTTGCCCGCAGAAAGAGTTTGCGCTGTTTTTGCGCCAGCCTCTGAGCCTGCATACCAAAGCGCGTCCACATCATCGTGGGCGGCGAGAGTTTTCACCAGTTCATCTCTTTCGCCGGTGATGATATTAAACGTCCCCGCCGGAACGTCTGACGTTTCGAGGACTTGATAAAAATCGGTGGCGGTCAGCGGCGCAAGCGGGCAGGCAATCACCGTCAGCGCGTTGCCCATTGCCAGCGCAAAGCCCGCCATGCGGCACAACGCCAACAGCGGAGCGTCATCCGGCAGCAAAATTGCCAGCACGCCCAACGCCTCCGGCACAGCCAGCGCGGACGCGCGCATGGGCAGCGAATGAATCGCGCCATCGTATTTATCCGCCCATGCAGCGGCGGAGAATAAAGCCGAGATGGATTGAGTCACTTCGCCCGAAGCAGATGCGGCGTCCGCGCTTGTTTGCTGAATTAGTCGGCGGGCAAATTCTTCTGCGCGGGCGGAGAGATTCTCCGCCATGTAGTAGAGAATCTGCGCGCGGGCGTGCGCGGAAGTCTGCGCCCATTTTTCGGCTGCGCCGCGCGAGGCTTCCACCGCATTGCGAATATCCTTGCGGCTGCCTGCCCCCACTTCCCCAATGCGAATGCCAGACGGGTTATATACCGGCAGCGAGTAGCCGCTGTCGGGGCGAACCTGCTTGCCGTTGATGAAAAACTTTGCCGTGCGGTCTATTGAATTCTGAATTCTGAATTCAGAATTCAGAATTGCACGTTTGGCTTTCGGGGCTTTCACTTCCGGTTGCGGAATTTTCTTAACGTATTCCAACAAGCCTTCCTTGCCGCCTTCTCTGCCAAAACCAGATTCGCGGTAGCCGCCAAAACCCGCCGCCGCGTCAAATATATTCGCGGAGTTAATCCACACTGTTCCGGCTTTAAGTTGCGCGGCAACATCCAGCGCAAGGTTTATATTTTCGCTCCACACCGAGGCGGCGAGTCCGTAGCGGGTGTTGTTGGCGAGTTTCACCGCTTCGGCGGGCGTGCGGAAGGTCATGGCGGAAAGCACGGGTCCGAAGATTTCCACTTGCGCGAGGGTGGAAGCAGGCTCGACATCGGTGAACAAAGTCGGCGGGTAGAAAAATCCGCGCGGCGGCAGCGCAGCGGAGGGCTGCCAACAGGTCGCGCCTTCTTCTTTTCCCTGCCGCACCAGCGACTCAATCCGCTCTAATTGAACGGGCGCGATGACCGCGCCAATATCTGTGCATTTATCCAGCGGGTCGCCCACGCGCAATTTTTCCATACGGGCTTTGAGCTTGCGATACACAACATCCGCAATGCCTTCTTGCACAAGCAGGCGCGAACCCGCGCAACAGACTTGCCCCTGATTGAGCCAAATGGAATCAACCAAGCCTTCCACAGCCGAGTCGAGGTCGGCGTCTTGAAAAAGAATGAAAGGCGATTTTCCGCCAAGTTCCAACGAAAGTTTTTTGCGAGCGCCTGCTGTTGCCTTGCGGATGATGCGCCCAACTTCGGTGGAGCCGGTGAAGGCGATTTTATCTATGTCGGGATGTTGCACGAGCAGCGCGCCGGTTTCACCATCGCCGGTGAGGACGTTCATCACGCCGGGCGGCAGAATCTCTTGGCAGATTTCGGCGAAGAGCAGCGCGGTGAGCGGCGTAAATTCCGCAGGTTTGAGGACAACGGTATTGCCGGCAGCCAGCGCGGGCGCAACCTTCCACGCCAGCATGAGGAGCGGAAAATTCCAGGGGATGATTTGCCCCGCCACGCCCAACGGCTGATAGCCGCGTAGCTCAGAATCCATCAACTGCGCCCAGCCCGCGTGGTAGTAAAAATGCCGCGCCACTAGCGGAATATCTATATCGCGCGTCTCGCGGATGGGCTTGCCGTTATCGAGAGTTTCCAGCACGGCGAAGAGGCGCGCGTTTTTTTGAATTTGACGGGCGAGCGCGTATAAGGCGCGTGCGCGGGCGTGCGCGGGCATTTGACTCCACTGTGGGAAGGCGCTTCGCGCCGCTTGCACGGCGGCATTTACATCCGCCTTGCCAGCTTGCGCCACGCGGGCAAGCGGTTCGGACGTGGCGGGGTTGAGGGTGTCAAAATATTTTTTTGAGGCGGGCGCGCGCCATTCGTTTGCAATGAAGAGGTTAAATTTTTTTCCGCGCGCGGAGAGCCATTCCAACGCGGGGGCGGCGGATTCGGGCGCGGGGGCGTATTCAAGGTTTTGTGGAAGTTTCATTTTATTTCAGCAATCCGGCGTCTCTTAAAACGCCTTCTAAAAATTCAAGGCGCACAGGTTTAATCAAAATTGCCAGCGCGCCGTTTTTTAAGGCGAGCTTGCGCGTTTCCGGCTGGTCGTCTGATGTGACAATGAAGACCGGCGCGCGCAAAAGGCGCGGCTCACGTTTGAGGTAGGCGAGAATCTCGAAGCCGTCCAAGCCGGGCATGTTGATGTCTAACAGCACAAAGCGCGGAATAAAGCCGCTCAGTATTTCCATTGCGGCTTTGGAGCCGTAAGCAACGCGGGCAGAAACGCCCAAGCCGTTCAACATTTTTTTTAGCGCGTCTGCGGTGGCGCGGGTGTCGTCAATAATCAAGCCTTCCATTATTTATCCTCCAAAATCCATTGACCCATTGGGGAAATATCGTAGCCCGAAAGTTTTGATACGGCGGCGCGAAATTCGCGGGTTTGAATCACGTCAAAGAGCGGGGCGAGCAAGTCGCTTTCCGCGTGGATTTTTGGGATGACTAAATCGTAGCGTTCTTGAAAGAGCGGCACGAAGTTCAAGTTCAGCGCTTGGGCGGCGGAGGCGATGCCCAAGCCGCAATCTGCCCGTCCGGAGGAAATGGCGGCGGCGACTCCGAGATGGGTATATTCTTCGCGCTCGTAGCCGCGAATCGACTCGGCGGCGAGATTCAACTTGCCCAGTTCGTAATCCAGCAGCACGCGAGTTCCCGCGCCGCGCTGACGGTTGATAAACATCACATCGGGGCGAGTCAAATCGCGCAGGTCGTGAATCGCTTTGGGGTTGTTCTTCTTCACCATTAAGCCTTGTTCGCGCCCGACCAGCGCCATCACTTTGACGGGGATGTTCGGCATGTACTGGCGAATGTAGCTGATGTTGTACTCGCCCGTTTCGGGGTTGAGGAGATGCGAGCCAGCCAGATGCGCCTCGCCGCGCCGTAGCGCGATGAGTCCGCCCTGTGAGCCGACATTGGACGAGGCAAAGCGGCGGTCGTAGTCGGAGAGGAATTGCGCGAGTAAATCCAAAATTAAATCATGTGAGCCGATGCAGAAGATGGTTTTTTCTAAATCGGATTTTGAGCGATAGAGATGAACCTTAACGGGTTCGCCCGCTTCCAGCCCTTGAGCGCCGCGTGGGATGATGGCGATGCCGTCCGCTTGCACCAAGGAGGTGATGACTCCTGCTCCGCGCGAGAGCGGCGCGGCGAGCAGTTTTTCGCCCACGCGCCCAGCCACCACGCGGACGTAATCATCATCTCCGGCGGGCGAATTAATTTTGCGCGTGAGGGTTGCGGTTTCGGTGGGAAGTTCCAGCGGCTTGCGCCCCAGCCATTTGGCGAGGACGGGTTCGGCAAAGATGTCTATGGTCAGCGCGGCGGAGACGGGGTAACCGGGAACGCCGATAATAGGTAATTGGTGATTGGTAACTGGTGATTTGATGAGTCCGAGAATGACAGGATGTCCCGGACGAACCGCGACTCCATGCACCAGCAGCGCGCCGAGTTTTTCCACCACGCTGGATGAAAAATCTTCCGCGCCGGCGGATGAACCCGCGTTGAGTAAAACCAAATCATGCGTTTGCGCGGCTTCTTGCACGCGCGCGCAGATTAAATCAAAATCATCTTGGGTGATGGGAAAGCGAGTCGGCTCGCCGCCCATTGCTTTCACTTGCGCCGCAATCACCAACGAGTTGTATTCGAGAATATCGCCCGCTTTGAGGCTGCTGCCAATGGGGACAAGTTCCGTGCCTGTTGGCAAAATTGCCACTTTGGGTTTGCGCGAGACTTTAATCTCTTGATGACCGGATGCGGCTATCGCGCCTAAATCCGCTGGGCGCAGGGTGTGACCCGCGGGCAAGACCAACTGCGTGGCGACAATATCCTCGCCCAGCGGGCGGACGTGACTCCACGGGGCGACAGCGGCGCGAATGCGAATTGTCTTCGGCGCGCGAATCGCTTTGGTGATGTTGCCCTGCTCGTCCAGCGATTCAACATTCTCAATCGGGATGACCGCGTTTGCCCAATCGGGAATCGGGTCGCCGGTATCCACATATTTGGCTTCGTCCTGCTCGATGATAAATTCAATCGGTGAAGAAGGCTGCGCGCCCGCCGTTTCTTCCGCGCGGACGGCAAAGCCATCCATCGCGGAGGCGTGATAATGCGGGGAGGATGTCCGCGCCCATACGGGTTCAGCGGTGACGCGCCCCAGCGCATTTTCATCCAGGGGAATGGTTTCAACGCCGAGCGTCCGCCATAGGTCGGCGGCTTGCAGGGCTTCGCGCAGTTTTGCCTGCGCTTGCGAGAGGGGAATATCGTGAAGGTAAAGGGACATGGGAAGGTTAGGGATTAGGGAGTAGGGATTGGGGATTAGGAGGAGATTTTAACACCATCGCCGCGCCTCTGTGCGCTCTGTGGTAAAAAGGCTCTTGCCATCGCGTCTAGCGCAGCGTTTTAACTTCCGCAAATGGATTTTTGCCCTCAAATAAAGTGGACGCCGCGCCGTTGAGAGTCGCCTCAAAAAAACTCAAAAGATAAGCGTTGCTAATTTCAATCACGCGCTTGCCGTTGAGCGGTCCCTTCAAGCCCAACTGCGGCGCAATGGGCGAGAGCAGCGGCAGGTCGCTATAATCATGGTGCTTCGTGCCGAGTATCTCAATCACGCCGAGATTATTTTTTGCCGTCCCAATAAATTGATGAAAGAGCTCATTGTTGCGGCTGGCGGTATCATCCACCCAACCTTGACTAAACATAAAAAATGACGGTTGCAAGACTCCTTCCGCAATGACTGTTTTCGCAACCGGACGCAGGAACGGGTCCATGCCCAAAACCGCCTTACAGCGCAAATCATCCGCGCAAAATTGAATCGCCGCGCCGCCGCCGGTGGAATGTCCATATACGCCCACGCGCGAAAAATCTATCTGCGCGTTCAAAAAAGCGCCCGCCTCGCTGGTTGGGTCTTCCAATTGATTCAACGTATAGGCAAGGTCGCGCGACCATTGATTGACCAAAATTTGCGCCGTCTCTTCATAACGCGGCGCGTTATCATCGCTTGGCAGCGCCTTTGGGTTATTGGGCGCAATGTCCCCATTTTCAAACACGGTGGTAATTGCGCCGTAGGTGTGTTGAACGGCGACCACCACAAAACCGCGACTTGCCAATTCTAACGCCTGCCCGGTATTTTGCGCGTTAAAACCCTTCCAGCCGTGCGAGAATAAAATCAAAGGGAAGGGCGTTTCGCCCGTAATCAGTTGCGCGTTTTGATACGCGGGAACTTTCACCAGCGCCAAATGATTCAGAAAAAAAGGCGGCAGTTCAAGAAAGGTAGAAATCACCGGCGCGTAAACATCCGCGCGCGGCATCCACGCCGCATTTTTATCCGTAGGCTTCACCGCCGCCGGATACCAAACTTGAATCATAAAACGGCGCGCCTCATCCTTGCCGGAATAAATTTCCTTGCGTGAAATATCCGTCATTTCATAAGCAGCTGTTCCAATCGAATAATTTCCGCTGGGCTTGGGAATATTGGGAACAGGCAGCAGCGCGGGCAGCGCGATGGCGACTGCAAGTACAGCCAGCGCAACATAGCGGACGGGCGAGGGAATCTCCGCATGGAAGAGAATCGGCGCCGCCAGCAGAATCGTCAGCGCATACAGCGGAATCATCTGCCAGCGGTAGCCTTCCGCCGCAAGATGAATCAACGCCAGCAGCAGCGCCAGCGCGGGCGCAAATTGAACGGCAAGCGGACGCGGCTTGCTCCAAAATAAATAGACGGCGAGTAAAATAGAAATTGCAATTTCCAACGGGCGCATAAAAATTTATCCTTATGAGGTGAATATGATTTCAATCTTTGATACGGACGCGGCGAGGCAATCTATCTTACGCCGCATTCCATTGGAAGACGCGGTTGTTCCGCCTGCTATGCAAGAGCGTTTGCAAACTTTGTTCGGCGAGCCAATCTCGCCTTATGAGGCGGTGACGCGCATTTTACGCGACATTCGCGCCGAAGGCGATTCTGCATTAAAACGCTGGACGGAAAAATTAGACGGCAGAGCCGCCGATTCGTTCCGCGTCCCGCCGCAGGCGCTACGCGCCGCCTTAGAATCTTTGCCCGCGCAGCAGCGTTCCGCGCTGGAACTTTCCGCGCAGCGCATTGCCGCGTTTCATCAAAAACAACCGCTCATCTCTTGGATGACTCAAGAATTAGGCGGAACGCTGGGTCAGTTGATTCGTCCCATGCAGCGCGTGGGTCTATATGTGCCGGGCGGAACCGCGCCGCTGCCTTCCAGCGTGTTGATGTCCGCCATCCCCGCCAAAGCGGCGGGCGTGAAAGAAATTGCCATTGCCGTGCCGCCGCAGCGCGGCACAGGCGAGGTCGCTCCCATTGTACTGGCGGCGGCGGCATTGGCGGGCGTGGAAGAGGTCTATGCAATGGGCGGCGCTCAAGCCATTGGCGCCTTGGCGTATGGCACGCAGAGCGTCCGCGCGGTGGATAAAATTTTTGGTCCCGGCAATTTATTTGTCACCATTGCAAAAAAACAGGTCTATGGCGCGGTGGGCATTGATGGGTTGGCGGGTCCCACTGAAACAATGGTTATTGCGGATGAATTTGCAAACCCCGTTTGGGTTGCCTCCGACTTGCTGGCGCAAGCCGAACATGACGTTCTCGCCTCCGCAATTTTGCTTACGCCTTCGCGTGATTTAGCGCAAGCCGTTCAAGTGGAAGTAGGCAGACAAATGGAAACGCTGCCGCGCGCCGAAATTTTGGCGCAATCGCTGCCCAATAAAAGCGGCATTGTGCTGACAAAAAATTTGGATGAGGCAGTGGCGCTTTCCAACGCTTACGCGCCGGAACATTTATGCTTGGCTGTGCGCGACCCCTGGGCGTGGAGTTCCAAAGTAAACGCGGCGGGCGGAATTTTTATGGGCGAATATTCTTTTGAAGTGCTGGGAGATTACGTCGCCGGTCCCAGTCATGTCATGCCAACGGGCGGCAGCGCGCGTTTTGCTTCCCCGCTCAACGTTTGGGATTTTGTAAAAATTATCAGCCTCATCGGCTTGGATGAAACCGCCGGACGCGAACTCTCCAAACAGGCGGCGCTGATTGCCCGCGCCGAAGGGTTGGAAGCGCACGCCCACTCGGCAGATTGCCGCTCCGCGTAAAAAAACGCCCCGCATTCGCGGGGCGTTTTTTTATATCTACTTAAAAACCGGCGTGGGCGCGGCAGGCGCAAAGCGCCCGGCTTGAGCGCGGCGCATGGCTTTGGTAAAAGCGCGCTGCTCCGCTTTTTGCGCGTCAATCTTTCGTTGAACATGCGGGGCAAAAAATCCCGCGTAGCGTTTTTGCAATTCTGGAATTTGCCAGTCGTTTCCGCCTACTTTATGACGGCAGGTTGGCGCGCCGCATAAACATTCAAACTCATCGTAGGGCATGGTGTCGCTCATCGCGTAATCAAAACAAACTTCTTCGCCAACTTGAATATCTCGCATTGCAACGAGTCCAATCTGGCCCGAAAGACCCGCATTCGGGTTGCATGAGTGATTGACATAATCTCCTTCGCCAATGGGGCGCGGCACCAAAAAGTGGCGGTCTTCCACTTGAATGCACAAACTCCGCTCGCGTTCAGGAAGGTGGACAAAGGTCTCCCATTCATAGACAACGCCGCCGAAAACGGCAACTAACTCGCCCTTCTTAATGGGTTCAATGGCGAAGATGCTGTTTCCGCTTTTATCGGCTTTCAGGCGACCTTCTAACTTAGAAGACAGATAGGAACTTGGCTGCTTGGACATTCATAAAACTTCCTTTCAAGTGAATTAAAGATTAACAGCGCCTCCCCCGGTGGTCGAGCCGGGAAAAACGCCATTGATGCGTCTATCATACTTGAAACGCCCCGCATGTAAAGGTTTTTTGTTTATTTATTTTTTTGCGTTTTTGTAACGATTCATCACGCAATGCAAGCGTATTGAGATAAAAAATTATTCCGCCGCGCGATTAAGATACAATTGCGCCTATGACTCAAAACAAGCGCTTTATTCTCTGGCTGGATTTGATTCGCGTCCTCAGCATTTTCTTCGTCATCTTAATTCACGCCGCCAGCCCCATCTACAACGATTGGCAACTCCCCTACAACGTCTGGTTTACAGGAATGATTTTCAATACGCTGGCGCGCGTTAGCGTGCCGCTCATGTTCATGGTCAGCGGATACTTGCTGTTGCAGGGTCAAGAGGAAATTCACTCCTTCTACTGGAAGCGCTTTCGCAAGGTGGCGCTTCCGCTTCTACTCTGGTCGTTGATTTACCTGTTATGGAATAATCACGGCTACGTCAATTTTTCTCCGCTTAACGCGCTTAAATCTATGGCGCTCGTTATTTTGACCAAACCCGCCGCATACCATCTTTGGTTTGTAACCACCCTTCTGCAAATTTATCTCTTTGTCCCCGCCTTGCGAGCTTTTACGCGCCATGCGGATGAAACTCAAATCCGCTATTTGGCATGGCTATGGCTTTTGCTCGGTCCCGCGCTTAATTATGTAGAACAGGAATTTTTGGCGTTCAAGACCATTATAAATTTAGGCTTCTTTACGGAATATATTGGCTTCTTCTATTTGGGCTATGTCTTGGGGCGCATAGAGATGAATTCGCGCTGGGCGTGGGCGGCGGCGCTGGGCTACGCCGCGCTCTTCATCTTCACTGCGTATTCTGCCCAATATTGGAGTCTCGCCAAAGGCGCATATGTGGATTTTTATCATCACTACCTGCGCTTAAATTTGGTTCTAATGAGCGTTTGCGCCTTCCTGCTTCTTAAGTATGTTGGAGAGCGCTGGCAAGATACGTTTAGCGAACGCGCCGCAAAAACGATTCGCCATTTCGCTTCTGTATCCTTTGGCGTGTATCTCGTTCACGTCCTCGTCCTCACTATGTTCAACTGGGGGACGTTTGGCTTCCGCCTCACGGTTTTTTCCGCTCCGCCTTTATTGATGATACCCGCGCTCGCGCTGGCGGTTTTTTCTGTCTCGTATCTCATTACAATAGTCTTGCAACGCATCCCCTATTTACGCGCGCTCGTCCCGTCTTAAGCTTATTTTTTACCGCAAATTCTACTTCGTCCACTGTGCGCCCCACTCTGACTCTGGGTCATTCGTTAATTGAGTCTGATTGCTGCCGTCCGCGCGCATAATGAACAAATCCGCTTGTTCATCGTTTCGCAGCGAATTAAAAACAATATAGCGTCCGTCCGGCGAATAAGCCGCGCCCGCGTTATTGCCTCCGTCTGTCAATTGAACAAAAGCGCCCGTCTGCGCGTCCAATTTGAAAATATTCTTATCCGCATACGCCCCCGCGTAAATTAACAAATGACTGCCGTCCGGCGACCAATCTAAACTGCCGCCAATGCCGCGCAACCCCTGCGAGATGCGCGTGTGATTTTTCCCGTTTGCGTCCATCACAAAAATTTCATATTCCAGCGGAACGCCCAAAGACATGGCGTAAGCAATTCTCTCCCCATTGGGCGACCACGCCGCCGCCACAATATCGCCTGTGCCTTGATACAACACATGCGGGTTCAAGCCGTCTGCGTTTACTATCCAAATTGCCGTAGGCGTATTCCCCACACGATTGGCAAAAAGAATCTGTCTGCCATCCGGCGAATAATCCGGCGAGATAACGTTGCCCACATTGCGCGTTATTTGCAGCAACTCCTTTTTTTCAAACGCCAATAAATACAAATCAAACGTCCCATTGCGATTCGAGGCAAACAGCAAACCATCCGCCGCATTTGTAAAAATGGGATAGTAATTACTCGCGTCCATATCCGTCAATTGAGCGTAGCCGCTGCCGTCACGGTTCACCATGCAAATTTGATTGTAATCTCCGCGCGTGCAGGTAAACACAATGCGCCCACCGCGCGCGTCTGTGGGGCGCGGCGAAGGCGTAACGCTGGGCGGCGGCGTGTAATTTGCGGCAAACGGCGTAAAAGTCATCGTGGCGGTTGGCGGCTCATCCATTTGCGGCGCGGGGCGAACCAGCCAAAAGAGCGCAGCAAACCCGCCCAACAAAATCAAAATAAAAATTGGGATGAAGGCGCTGCGCGCCGCCGCTTTCTTCGGGCGCGCATTTTCCAACGTGGCAAGGCGTTCTTCCAACGGAGCATGGTCCTGCGCCACGCTGGTCGTCTTGGATTGCGGAAGAAATTCCCAGCCTGAAAGAATCTTCGCCGCAACAGAATCAGATTCGCGGGTCAGTCGCGGCGCGTCTATTGTCGGCGGAGAAAATTTCGCCGCAAGGTTCAACGCCGAGAGCAATTCAGTCGCGTTTTGAAAGCGCTCTTGCGGATTTTTTCGCAGCCCCCACAAAATCATTTTAGAGAGATTGTTCGGCAGGCGGGCGTTGAGCGCGGCGGGCGCGGGCGGCATTTGCGTTAGGTGAACTCGCCGCAGCGCGTCTTTGGTTTTGGGCGCGTCTTCGCCGTTGAGCCATTTTGCCGTGAGCATTTGGTAGGTCAGCGCCGACAGCGCGTACATATCGGCGGCGGCGGAAAGTTCCTCCCCGTTGAAAATTTCCGGCGCGTCATATAACGGCGGATATTTCCCCGCGCGTTTTTTGGGAGAATGTTCTTTTTGCGCCATGCCAATTCCGCTTAAGAAAATTTCCCCTTTTTTATTCATGCGGATGAGTTCCGGCGCGAGATGCGCGTGCAGATAATTTTTTTTGTGTAGCGCGTCCAGCGCCGCGCCAACCGCGTTGGCAATGAGAAGCGCGTCTTCCGTTTCAAGCGGAATTTTGGCGGCGAGCAAATCGCGGAGCGAAGGACCATCCACCCATGCTTCCAATGAAAAGGCGAGCGTGGGCGTTTGGTACGCGCCGAGATAGGGCGTTAAGTTTACATGGCGAATGTTTTTTAACGCGCCCGCCTGCGCCTCTACTTCTCTTAACGCTTCGCTGTTTTCGTAAATGGATTTTGGCAATACCGTCAGCGCAAAATTGATTTCACTGCGAACATCTACGGCGCGGTACAGGTCGCCCAGCGGCGTGGACGCGATGAAGGCTTGCAGCCGATATTGATTGAGCAGGGTTTGCCCAATTAGCGCGGGCATTCATACACCGCCATCAGTTTTTTGATGTCGCCTTTTTTTATGCGACATTCCCATAAGCGAATCACCGTCCAGCCTTTTTGCTTTAAGATTTTGGTCACGGCTTTATCTCTGACTTTGTTGCGCGCAATTTTTTTTGCCCAGTAGTCCGCGTTTTGAGATGGATTCACGTTGCGACATGGATGCCCATGCCAAAAACAGCCATCGGCAAACAGGGCAATTTTCTTTTGCGGGAAGATAAAATCTGGTTTGCCAAAAAGGTTGGAATTTCTGCGCCAGCCGCGAATGCCGCGCTCTTTGAAGATTTCCATCAATTTGATTTCGGTGGATTGATTGCCGCGAGATTTAACCGCCCGCATCACGGCGGAGCGTTGCGTTTGGGTGAAGGTGTCCGTCATACGTTGTTTTTATCATTGATTAAAATGGGCAGGAAGGATTCCAGCACGGCGTGAATGATATTGACCGGCACGGCGTTTCCCGCTTGGCGGCGCGTTTGCCATTCCGACACGGCGATTTTGAACGTATCTGGAAAACCTTGCAGACGCAGCATTTCTCTGGGCGTTAGTCGCCGCTCGCCATTGACTAATAGATAATTGTACGAAGCGCCTGCTCGCAGCGCGCAGGAATATGGGTAGGATGAAATATGTCCGGCTTTGTTCTCGTGCCAAATTGATGGGCGGACGGCGGGCGTGTGCGCTTTTTTTCTTTTCTCTTGAATGGTTCTTGAGGCGTAATATTTTTCATCCACGCGCTTTTCAAGGATGTCTTTGAGCGGCGTGTATTTTTCCTGTTTGGGCGGAAATTGAAAGGTCATCGGTTTGTAAAAGCCAACGAGGATAAGACGCTCGCGCTTTTGGGGCAAGCCATAATCCAGCGCGTTAAGCGATTGATAGTAAACCGTGTACCCTAGTTCCTGCCGCAGAACGCGCAAGATGGTTTGCAGCGTTTTGCCTTTATCATGCCCCATCAGCCGTTTGACGTTTTCTAGCACAAAGGCTTTTGGCTTTTTTGCCGCTAGAATGCGGGCAATATCAAAAAATAGCGTGCCGCGTGTGTCGTTAAATCCCTTGCCGTGTCCAATGATGCTGAATGGCTGGCAGGGAAAACCCGCAAAGAGAACATCGTGGTCGGGGATGTCTTGCGCGTCAATTTTTGTAATATCGCCGCGCGGCATTTCGCCAAAATTGGCGTGATAGGCGGCGCGCGCGTTGGGGTCTATATCGCTGGAAAAAACGCATTCGGCGTTAATTTGATGTTCGGAAAAAAAACGTTCTGCGGCAAAGCGAAAGCCGCCAATGCCGCAGAATAAATCTATAAACTTTATGGCTTGCTTTTTGCGGCTCGCCTGCATAGGGTTTCCTATAACGCCCACGCTAACATTAACCCAAAGATGGCAATGATGACTCCGATGTGCAGAAATAAATTGCTGGAAGCAAGGATGTTTTCCGCGATGACGAATTGTAGAACGAGATTCAAGATGACAAATCCCAGCCCAATGATGGGCAATAGCCCTTTGCGGTGAGCAAGGTATTCGGAGAGAAAGTCTAAAAACTTTGACATGGGGGTTATTCCTCTTCTAGCAATTCTTCCTGTTGGGCAGTCGCTTGCCACGGCGCAAATTGCGCCAGCAGCCTGCCGGGAATGCGTCCCTGTATGACCATGCCGCCGCGCCCATGTTCCACCCGCTCCACTTGCCCGAGCTCGTGAAACAGCGAGATGAGCGCGCCTTGCTGGTAGGGCAGGCGCACTTCAATGGGCGCGTAAGACTCATACAGTTCAGCGCGAATGAGGCGCAACAGTTCGGGAACGCCCTCGCCGCTTTTTGCGGAGATGACCACTGCTTTGGAAAAATTTTGTAAAACATCGCGCGCGCCTTGCGGGTCGCGCAGCAGGTCGGCTTTGTTGAGCGCTGTCGCCATGGGGATGTGCTGCGCGTCAATTTCCTTCAATGTATCTTGCACCGCCTGATATTGATTGAGGGCGTTGGGGTGAGAAATATCCACAACGTGCAGCAAGAGGTCGGCTTCCGCTATTTCTTCCAGCGTGGCATGAAATGCCGCAATGAGCGAGGTGGGCAGTTTTTGAATAAAACCTACCGTATCGGTGATGAGCGCGGCGTCTCCGCCGGGCAGTTCCACGCGGCGGGTGGTGGGGTCTAGCGTGGCAAAGAGTTGGTCTGCGGCGTAAACTTCCGACTTGGCAATGCGGTTTAGCAAGGTAGATTTTCCCGCGTTGGTGTACCCAACCAGCGCCACCGTAGGAATGCGGCTGCGTTTGCGCTGGGCGCGGTATCTCATGCGATGCGCTTCCACTTTTTCTAATTCTAATTTGATGCGGCTAATGCGCTTGCGGATGACGCGCTTGTCCACTTCCAGTTGCGTTTCGCCGGGTCCGCGCAACCCCACGCCGCCCGTAGAACCGGCGCGTCCGCCGCCGCCGCCCGCTTGCCGTTCCAAGTGAGTCCATGCGCGGGTGAGGCGCGGCAGGTTATATTCATATTGAGCAAGTTCCACTTGCAACATGCCTTCGCTGGTATGCGCGTGTTGGGCAAAGATGTCCAGAATTAATGCGGTGCGGTCTAGCACGCGCATATTGAGCGCTTTTTCCAGTTCGCGTTGATGGCGCGGCGAGAGCTCGTCATCAAAGATGATAACGTCCGCAAGGGTTTCCTCCGCCAGCGCTTTGAGTTCTTCCACCTTGCCGGGTCCAATATAGGTGACGGGATGCGGATGGTCGAGGCGTTGCGTTAATTCTCCAACAGAGTCTACGCCTGCCGTGTCGGCGAGCAACGCTAATTCCGCCAAAGAATCTTCTAGCGGCAGCGCGGAGTTTGCGCCGCGAATTTCCGCGCCGACTAAAAAGGCGCGCTCGCGGGGCGAGGTGGTAGGGTAGGGAATTTTTTTAGACACAGAATTTTTTGCCTTTCAACTTTCAGTTACATCTCCGAACAATTTTGCAATGCGCGGGTCGGAGGGTTCGGCGCGAGTAGGCAGCAGCAGGTGGAAAGTAGAGCCGGGCAATTTTACTTCGTCATACCCTTCCGACTCCACCCAAATGGAGCCGCCGTGCGCTTCCACGACTCCTTTGGCAATGGATAAACCCAGACCGGGTCCGCCGCCTTTGAATTTGGTTTTGCCGCTGGAATGTAAATCGGTGCGCCCCAGTTGCCCAAATTTTTCAAAAATTTGCGTTTGATGTTTGGGCGAGATGCCAATGCCCGTATCGGCGATGGTGAGTTCCACAAAACCCGGCAGGGCGCGTCCGTCAATGGTGATGATGCCGCCGTCCGGCGTGTATTTAACCGCGTTGGTGACGATATTGTAAAGCGCTTGATACAGCCGCGCCGAGTCGCCGTAAATCATCGCGTCTTTTCCTTCAAAGTCGTTGATGATTAAATTTTGTTTGCGCTGCGCGATGATATTTTTTAAGTCGTTTTGCAGCAGCGTAAAGAGATGTGAAATCCACAGCGGTTGAATGTTGAGCGTCAGCAGATTGTTGTCTATCAGCGAAACGTCCAGCATATCTTCAATGATTCGTCTCATGCGGGCAATGCCGGTTCTCATGCCTTTGATGAACCCGTCCATTTGATTTTGCCCGGCTTCCTGCATCATATCCGCCATCATGGTGGCGTAGCCTTCAATGAGCGTCAGCGGCGTTTTGAGCTCGTGCGCGGTGACGGAAATAAAGTTGGACTTTTTGCGGTCTATTTCTTGCAGTTTTTCTTGAACGCTGCCCAGCTCGTTGGAAATGCGCGTCACGCGCGCTTCCATCTCGTAGCGAATTACCACGCTTAAGGCGTGCGTAAATATCGGCGTAATGGAGGCGAGTAATTCCAGCGCGTCTTCTTTGCTCAACGCTTCGCGCGCCGTCTCAATCGTCAGCGCGATGATGCGGTTCATTACAAAAGAAACATAGTAGTCGCCTTCTTCCAGATTCGTCTCAGTGGGAGAATGTCCCCAGTCGTACAAAATTGGGTCAAGCCATGCCATGTTGCCGGTGGCGACAGTTTGCTCCAACAAATCATAAAAACGCGTTAACTGCTCCATAAAACCGGCGCGCACGCCTTCGCCGCTTGCTAAATCGCGCGAGACGCGCTCTAACCACGCGGCGCGAATTTTTTGCAGAGAATCCTGTACGCTCATTGCGAAACCGCCCAATGCCAAAGCGTTCTGCCAACCGCTTCCAAACTTTGCGGAGAAATTTTATCCGCCGTATCTGCGGCGGTGTGCCAGTAGGGATAGTCAAAATCTATCACATCCACCGCGGGGATGCCCCTTGCCAAAAATGGCGAATGGTCGTCTAACATGCTGTATTTTTCTTCGTTGATGAAGTTCCCGCCATAGCCCAGCGCGGCGGCGGTATTCCAAATTTCGGCGCGGATGGTCTTGTCGGAATTTTTTTCCAGATAAATATTCAAGTCTGAGTCGCCAATCATATCTATCACTACCACCGCGCGCGGCGGCGTTTGCAGGTTTTCCGCAAAGGCTTGCGAACCAAGAATCCAATCCCAGCCTTCTAGGTTGCCGTTATCTTCCGCGTCAAAAAAAACCAGTTGAACTTGCGCGTCACGCGGAAGCGTCCGCGCCAGTTCCAGCAGAACCGCCACGCCGGAAGCGCCGTCATTTGCGCCAATCACCGGCAGGCTGCGCCGATTGAGGTCGGGGTCGTGGTCGGCGACGAGGCGCGTATCATAATGCGCGCCCAGTAGAATGAACGGGCTGGCGTCGTCCCGTTTGGCGAGGATATTTTCAATGCGATGATTCATCCGCTCGTCTGTTTGAATCTCCACCCGCCAGCCCGCCGCTTCCAACTCTGCTTGAATATATCGCTGAACCTGAGCATGACCCTCCGTGCCGGGAGAGCGCGAGCCAAACGCCGTTTGCGCTTTTACGCTCTCGTAGGCGCGTTCCCCGCTAAACTCTGAGGGTTGCGCCCGCTCCGCGAGGAACGCCCGCGCATACCAGCCGCCAATCAGCGCCAGCAGGGCTAAAACGAAGAGCAGGTATATTGTTGTGGGTTTACGGCTCATTCCTGCAAATTATATCTCACCCTGCGGTTTGCAAATATTCGCGCAGCGCGGCGGCGGCGCGCGCCGCGTACATTTGCGCGCGCTCGCGTTTGCCTATTTTCTTCTCAATTTCAAGGGAGGGCAAAATTCCAAAATTTGCCTTCATGGGTTGAAAATCTTTCAGGTCGGCATGGGTAATGTAATGACAGAGCGCGCCCAGCATCGTCTCTGACGGCAGTGTGTAAAGCGCCTGCCCTTGCAGCAGCCGCGCCGCGTTTAGCCCCGCCAGCAACCCTGTGGCAATATTGCCCATGTAGCCTTCCACGCCGGTAATTTGACCGGCGAAAAATAAATCATCGCGTTGAATATGTTGCAGCGTGGGGCGCAGTAATTTTGGCGCGGCAATAAAGGTGTTGCGGTGCATTTGTCCATAGCGTTCAAACTCCGCGTTTTGTAAGCCGGGAATCATTCGCAGCACGCGCTTTTGTTCGGGAAATTTCAAGTTCGTTTGAAAGCCGACTAGGTTATATAAACTACCCGCCAAATTATCTTGTCGCAATTGAACGACAGCATACGGGCGTTTGTTTGTGCGCGGGTCGCGCAAACCAATGGGACGCATGGGACCAAAGGCGAGAGAATCCGCGCCGCGCTCCGCAATGACTTCTACGGGCAGGCAGCCTTCAAAAAACTGTCCGGCTTTTACGCCTGCTCGAATAGATTCTTCAAATGAGCGCAGTTCAATGCGCTCGGCGTTTTGCAGGGCGCTTACAAAGGCGTAGTACTCATCTTTTGTAAATGGGCAGTTGATGTAGTCGCCTTCTTCTTGTTCGCCTTTGCCGTAACGCGAGGCGCGGAAAGCAATTTGCATATCAATTGAATCGGCGTGGACGACTGGCGCGATGGCGTCAAAAAAGAAGAGATGTTCCTCGCCGCTGAGTTGGGCGATGGAACGCGAGAGCGCTTCGGAGGTGAGCGGTCCGCTGGCGATGAGGGTTGGCGCGTTGGGAATGTCTTTTGCTTCGGCGCGAATCACTTGGATGCGGGGATTCTCTTCGATGGCTTGAGTGACTCTCGCGGCGAAAGCGGCGCGGTCCACCGCAAGGGCGGCTCCGGCGGGTAGGGCGGTTTCTTCCGCGTGGCGCAGGAGATGGGAATCCAATTCCCGTAACTCATTTTTTAATACGCCGGAGGCGCGGTCTGGCAAATTTGAGCCAAGCGAGTTGGAGCAGACCAACTCGGCAAAATTTGCGCCGGTGTGTGCGCCGGTTGGAATTTGCGGGCGCATTTCATACAACGTAACGGAAAGTCCTTGCTGGGCGGCTTGGAGGGCGGCTTCGCTGCCTGCCAGCCCGCCGCCAATGATGATGAGGTCTGTCATAAGGGTATTATAATTCCCCCCATGCAGACCGAAGCCGCTTTGGCGACTCAACTTAAAGATGCGGCGCAGATTTCCGGCGCGGCTTGGGCGGCGCTTGCGGAACGAGTGGGCGGCGTTTGGATGTTGCTCGCCGCGTATCGGCTGCCCCGCGCCGCCAAAAATGATTTGCTGTCGCTCATGGCGCAGACCTCTGTGGATGCGTGGTTGTGCGGCGCGTTGAGCGGCGGTAACGCGCGTTCTGGCGCGGCGCCTCGCGGCGTGGATTTGGGGGCGCGGCGTTTGTTTATTTACCCCATTGCGGGAACTTCTCAAATTTTATTAACAGGCGCAGACAAACAGGATTCTAACGCGCAGCGCATTTGGAAATTAACCGCCTCGCTGCTTTCTCCAAAAGCGGCAAAAGCCAGCCTGCCGCTGCTGCCGGATTTGCAATCGGATTTAGCGGGCGATTTGCCAACATCTATTGGCAAAATTCTCGACGTGTTTGTTCAATCTCTGCATGTGCAGGGCGCGTGGATTGCGATTCGGCGCGGTGAATTGTTGGAGATTCAAGCCCAATGGAACGACCCCAGCGCGCAGGGCGCGGCGCTGGTGATTGACTCGAACCCAATTTTGCGGCGCGTCAATCGCTCTCTGGCGGAGACGGTCATCACGCGCGGGCAGCCCAATTGGGATAACCTGCCGCATGGAAATTTGAAAGCCAATCAAGTTTGGGTTTGCTTGCCATTGGTGATTGGGCAGCGTCTCATTGGCGTTGTGGCGCTGTGGCGCAACAAGGAATTCTCTCGCGCCGAGCTGGGACAACTGCGCGAACTTGCCGCGCGGGTTTCGCCTTCGGTTGAAGCGCTGATTACGTTTTCGGAAATGGCGGCGCATTTGCGCCGCCTGGCTTTGCTGAACGATTTTGTGCTGACGATTTCTTCGGCGCAAAATTTAGACCAAATTGCGCGGCGCATGTTTGGCTTGCTGGCGCGCGCTTTTAACACCGAGTTGGTTGCGCTCTTTCTGCGTTCCAGCGACAAGCGCATGTTGCGCGATTATCGCTTGTTTGAAGGCAAGATGAACGTGGTGAACGCGCCGCTGGCGGGGCATTCCATTGAGGCGATTCTTAAAGACGGGCATACGCGCCTTGTGTCAGATGCGCTTAAAGAGGGCGTTGTTCCAATTCATAAAGGGGCGCGTTCTCTTCTGATTGTTCCGCTTAAATATCGCGGGCAGCCCATTGGCGTTTTGATTATTGAAAACCTGCGCGCCGAGGCGTTTAGCCAATATGACGAGCATTTGATGGTCGTCATTGCCAGTCACCTCGCCGGACTTATCGAATATACGCGCTTGCGTGAAGACGCGGAAGCGCGCGCCAATAGTTTGGCGCTCATTCATGAGGTGGTGCAACAAGTCATCGGGCTAACCGATAAACGACAGGTCGCGTCCATCGCCGCCGATTTGGTGGCGCGTTATTTCAAATATGAATTGGCTGTGGTCATGCTTAAAGATGACGCGGGCTATTTATCCATTCAAGGCGCGGGCGGCAGCCATGCGGAACTGGTCAAAGAATCTTTGGCGAGCGAGGTAATTTCGCAGCAAGGCATTACGGGCAAAGTTTCTACAACGGGCGAAAGCCTGCTTATCAACGACACGCGCCGCGATGAACTCTATCGCCCTTTGCCGGGCTGGGAAGCGCGCTCTGAACTTTGCGTGGCGCTCAAAGATGGCGAGACGATTCTCGGCGTGGTGGATGTGGAAAGCCGCCAATCCAACGCCTTTGCCATGAACGACCTTATCGCAATGGAATCTTTGGCGGGCATTTTGGCTTCCGTTATTTCCAGCGCCAATCAATACCAAACGTTGCAAGAGACCGTCAGCCAATTACGCGCCGCAGAAGTGGAATTGACCGCCCGTATGGCGGCTCAACGCGCGGCGGAGAATAAACTGTTACAAGCGGCAAAACTCGCCGCCGTAGGCGAAATGGCGGCGGGCATTGCTCACGAACTTAATAACCCGCTCACTTCCGTCACCGGCTTTTCAGAATTAGTGGTCGCCGACTTGGAAGAAAACTCGCCGTATCGCGCCGATTTAGAAATGGTGTTGAAAGAAGCCCGCCGCGCCAGCGGAGTCGTCCGCCGCCTGCTCGATTTTTCGCGTCAGGGCGAACATACGCGGATGCGCTCCGACCTCAACGAAGTGGCAAATGACGTCATTGCGCTGACGCGCCATCTCATCCAAACCAACGGCGTAACTCTCTCCTTACAACTGGACGAGCGTCTGCCTTGGGTTTTGATAGACCCCAATCAAATGAAGCAGGTCTTGCTCAATTTGATTCACAACGCGCTTCAAGCCATGCCGGGCGGCGGCGACTTGCGCGTCTCTACCGGCATGGCGCAAAAAGACGAAAAAGATTGGTGTTTTATGGCGGTGCAAGACAGCGGCGCAGGCATAAAACCCGAAGACCAAGCGCGCGTGTTTGAACCCTTTTACACCACCAAAGCCGACCGCGGCGGCACGGGCTTAGGGCTTTCCGTTACCTATGGAATAGTGACCGACCATGGGGGTACAATTGAAATTAATAGCCGCCCCCAACAAGGCGCCACCTTTACGGTCTGGCTTCCCCTCCAACCTTAAACCTTTCAACCTTCAACCTTCTACCCCTAACCTTCAACCCTCATGGAACCCACCTTCGTACTCGTTGTTGATGATGAACCCGGCATTGCGCTTTTATGCAGTCGCCTGCTGACCCGCGCTGGCTATCAAGTTGAAACAAAAACCGACCCACGCGCTGCCATTGACTACCTTAAAGAAAATAAAATCAATCTACTTCTTGTAGATATTCGTATGCCGGAAGTGGACGGCTTTGAAGTCATTCAACACGCCCAGCGCCTGCAACCGGATTCCGCCATTCTCATTATGACCGGACACGGCACAGTGGAGACCGCCATTCGCGCCCTGCGTCAAGGCGTGGATGGACTCATCCTAAAACCGTTTGGACATGGCGGCGAACTGTTGGACGCGGTTCAATTGGCGCTTGCGGACAGCCAGCAAAAAAAAGACGCCGCCCGCACGCAAGCCTTGCGCCCGCTTTTCTCCGTCAGCGAGTCGCTGCTTTCTGAAACGCGGCGTGAACGTTTGCTCGAACTCATCAGCGAAGCCATGAGCGCGCATTTGCGCGCGCCGCATGTCGCCAGTTATCAATGGAATGAAGAACTAAAACGCTTTGACTTGCTCAACGCGCGCGGCGTGGTCATCCCCTTGCAGCATGTGGATTCTTTTTCGCGCGAGGGTGACGAACTCTCCGCCAAGATGATTCATGCAAACGGTCCGGGCGACCACGCGCTTCAATCGCTTCTGACTACCCTCCAACTTGGTTCCGCTATTGTCGTGCCGATTCTGCGCCCCAACATGCGGATGGCGTTATATGCGGCGCGCGGCGCGCAAGAGCCGCCCTTCCACGAAGCCGATTTTGAAATGATGCAGATTCTTGCCCGTCAGGCTGGCGCGGCGTTGGAAAATTCGCGTCTCTACGCCGAGCAACTGGCGTATGTTCGCAAAATAGAAGAGTCGCAAAAGGCTTTGTTGCAAGCCGAAAAAATGGCAGCCGCCGGACGTTTGAGCGCGTCCATTGCCCATGAAGTAAACAACCCCTTACAGTCCGTTCAAAATTGTTTGCACCTTGCCGGGCGGGACGATTTGCCGCCAGAAAAACGCTCGGAATATTTTGACCTTGCCCGCGCCGAATTGGAACGGCTGGTCGTCACCGTGCGCCGCATGTTGGATTTTTACCGCCCCGGCGCGGCTTCTTTGGAAGCGGTGGACCTTGCCGACTTGCTGAATTATATTTTGAACTTGATGGGCAAGCAGTTAAAAGAAAATAAAGTGACCGTGCTAGTGGATTTTTTTGGAGAAATTCCCGCAGTGATGGCGGTGGGCAGTCAATTGCAACAAGTTTTCATCAATTTAATTCTTAATGCAAGCGACGCCATGCCGCAGGGCGGTCAATTGCGAATTAGCGCGCGCGCGCTAAAAAAAGGCGTGGAAATTCTCTTCCACGATAGCGGCGAAGGCGTTCCAAAAGAAATGCAGCAAAACATCTTTGAGCCTTTTTTTAGTTCAAAAGACGGCGGCACCGGGCTGGGTTTAACGGTGAGTTACAATATTATTGTAGCGCACGGCGGCTCGCTGGAATTATTGCCAGACCGCGCCCCCGGCGCTTGTTTTAGAATCTTTTTGCCCTTTGGAGGAAAAAATGATTAAGTTGAATCTTCTTGTGGTGGATGATGAACCCGTAGCGCGGCAATCGCTTTCAGATATTTTGAAGTTGGAAGGCTATAACGTATCTTCCGCCGCCAACGGGCAGGCGGCTGTGGAATATGTGCGGATGCATCCCGTAGATTTGATGATTGTAGATTTGCGGATGCCCGGCATGGACGGCTTGGAGGTCATTCAGGCTGTCAATCAAATTTCCCCCGAAACCGAAGTGATTTTGTTAACCGCTTACAGTTCCGTAGAAACGGCGGTGCAGGCGCTTCGCTTACGAATCCACGACTATCTTGCAAAACCCGCCACGCCGGCGCAAATTCTTGCCAGCGTCAAAAAGGGACTTGCGCGGCGTTCTTCAAAATCTCGCGTGAACACGGGCGGCGTGGAAGATGTGGTGGACGAACAGGTGATTGTCTTTACCTTAAAGGACGACACAAGCGTGGACCTTTCGCGCCGTCAAATTAAGCAGAAAAGCAAGGTGGAGCATTTAACGCCTGCCGAAGGGCGCTTGTTGCGTATTTTGATGGAAAACGAGGGCAAGGTTTTTTCTCACCGCGACTTGGTTTTGCTTGTGCAAGGATATGACACTACGCAACATGAAGCGCCGGAGATTCTGCGCCCGTTGGTTAGTCGTTTGCGTCACAAGTTAGATAAATTCCCCTCTCTCTCGGAGCGCGTAGTCAGCGTGCGCGGGACGGGCTATCTGTATGAGGCGGAGAAGTAACTCGCTTTATTCGTAAGGTCCAAAAATATCTTTGGAAAGCCCCGGCGCGCGAATCCACGACAGCCAGCCCGTTTTTCCGCGCGCGGGCGGCGCGGGCGCTTCCATGAGCGCCAGCGCTAGGCTAACGCCGAGCGCGGCTGCGCCAATCCATTGCAGCGGGCTAAGGTTTTCATTCAACAGCCAACTGCTGAAAGCCACCGCTACGAGCAACTCCGCTAGACCTAGCAACGCGGTTTGCATTCCGCCAATTTTCTTTACGCCTAAAAATAAGGCAAGGCGCGAAAAAACGGTGACAAAGGTCAGCCCTAGTATCGGTTGCAAAGAGACATTGCCGCTTGGGTAGGCGTGGTCAAAAATAAGATAGGCAGGCACAACAACGGCGCTCATTGCCAAAAGCGTATAAAGCGCTACTGTGGGAGCGGGCGCTTCAAATAACACTCTTTGATTAATAGGCAAGTGCATGGCGTACAGAGTCGCCGCGCCCAACATCATCAACACGCCAATTGGGTCCGCCGAGCGTTCGGGCAGGCTGGTGAGCAAAACAACGGCGACCATTGCCAGCCCAATGCGAATCAGCGTTAAGCGACTTGGGGTTTGATGGTCCAGCGCCAGCCAGATGGCGACAAAAAGCGGGTAGAGGGAATATAGCAATTGCCCTACGCTGGCGTTTAATCTCTCTAAGGCAAGATAATACAATACAGAGCCAAGCCCGTTAATAGCGCCTGCCAGCAGGCAGCCTGCTAACCCCACCGAGAAAATATAAAGATATTGGCGATAGAAGATGAGAATAACAATTGTTAGCGTAATGGCGGCTAGGCTGGTGCGTAGCGCTACAACGGCAAGCGGCGTGAACCCCAAATTAATGGCTAGCTTGCCGAACACGGGCGCTAAACCTAAGAAAAACGCCGAGCTAAATGCGGCTAAAATACCTGCCGTTTGCTTTTTTTGCAAAGTCACCAGCCTTTACGTTAAGACAGCCGCTTATTTCATTAAGGTTTTTACTTCTTCAAGGAATTCATCGTTGAGGAAATCGCCTTTTTGCATGAGGGATTGTATTTGACCGCCCAGGCGATTTTTCTCGTCTGGCGTGAGTTCTTTGGCTGTGGCGACAATAACGGGGATGGTGGCTGTTTCTTGCTTGGCGCGTAGTTCTTCAATGACCGTAAAGCCATCCATCTCTGGCATCATCAAGTCAATAATGACAAGGTCTGGCAGTTCGCGTTGAATGAGTTCCAGCCCTTCGCGTCCATTGACCGCTTCCAAAATAGTGAAGTTTCCTTGTGATTGCAAAATCCGCCGAATGAGTCGCCGCGCTTCGGTTGTATCTTCCACGATGGCGATTTTTGGAAAGCGTTCCGGCGCAACTTGCGTCAGCGCGGAAAGCAACCCTTCGCGCGGCGTGACGTCCGTCTTTTCTTTGGATGGGAATTTGACGTCCCTCGACCAGTTTTCGCCCAAAATGCTTGCGTCTGCGGGCATGGTGTGACCGGTGCAATTAACGACTACGGTGTCGCTCGGTTTGATAATTCCGGCGCGAATCAATTTGAATAAACCCGCAAATGCCACCGCCGCCGCCGGTTCGGCGGAGATGCCTTCCATTTTAGCGAGGACGTGCATGGCGCGGAAAGCGTCTTCATCTGGGGCGCTCTCAAACACGCCGCCGGTGTTATTAACAATGGCGCGCAAAAATTCATAGGAGCGTCCTGGGTCGCCGGTGGCAAGCGTTTCAATGCGCGTCTTAGGGGTGGATACAACTTCAGATTTTTCCAGCCCTTTGCGCCAACTTTCCACCATTGGGGCGCAGCCTTCCGCTTGAATGGGCGCAAAAGCGGGGATGCGGTCTGTCCATCCCATTTGCTGCATTTCGCGGAATCCTTTATATACGCCCAGAGGTCCCATCCCGCCGCTGATGGCTTGCACATACCAGTCTGGCGTGCGTAGCGGCGTAGAGTCGCCTGCGCCCAGCGCCATAGTCGTTTGTTCGGCAATTTCAAATGCGATGGTTTTCATCGCCTCAATGGATGTGATAGTGCGCGCGCCCATGTCTTGATATAAATTACGCTGGCGCGCAAATTCTGACGCAACCTGTTTGCATTGGTCGTACGAGCCGGTAATTTTGATGACTTGGCTTCCGTATAAGGCTATTTCGCGCATCTTCACGGCTGGCACAAGGCTGGTGACAAACGCCCAAAGTTTCATTCCAGCGCGCGAGGCATACGCCGAATAAGAGATGGCGACATTGCCCGTAGAGGCGGCGACCATTTCTGTAATTCCCGCTTCTTTTAGCGCGGCAATGGTCACCGCCGCTTGACGGTCTTTGAAGGAGGAGGTCGGTCCTTGGCGCTCATCTTTGATGAAGATGTTTGGGCAACCCAGCATCATGCCAAGATTGGCTGCGCGAATGAGCGGCGTGCCGCCTTCGCCTAGTGATAGGCTCGTGTTGGGGTTGCGAACCGGCAATAACTCGCGGTAGCGCCATAGGTTCATGGGGCGTTTGCGAATTTCTTCCAGCAGGGTATGCGCTAATTCTTCGTAGTTGTATTCGGCTTCGCGCCATTGGCTGCCACATTTTGGGCAGGTGATAGAGGTGGGATAGTACGGAGCGTTATGACCGCAATCTAAACATTTTATAATGAATGACACAAAATACTCCTACGTCTGCGCTTTGTGGGCGCGGTCTAGCGCGCGTTGAATGGTGGTCAGCAATTCTTTTTCGCTGAACGCGCCTTTGGATAACAGGCGTTCTCCCATTTGATTTAATTGAGCGCGCTGCTCTGCGCTGACCTCCGCGCCGCTAATGACCACGACGGGAATGTCGCGTAATTTTTCATCGGAGCGCATTTTCTCTAAAATTTCAAATCCGTTCATGTCTGGCATGAACAAATCCAGAATGACCGACTGCGGCGGCGGCGCGCTGCCAGTGATGATTTCCCATCCTTTTTGCCCGCCTTGCGCCAGCGTGGCTTTGTATCTGCCGTCTGCTTCGATGATTTTTTCCAACAGTCGCAGGTCATTGGGGTCATCGTCAATAATCAAAACTTCACGGATGGTTCCGTCCGCGTTAAGCCGGTCTAAGGCGTTCACAAGGTCGTCTTCCAGAATGGGCTTTACGAGATAATCCGCCGCGCCGAGGCTAAATCCTTTGTCAAAGTCGTCTAATATGCTGCATACAATCACGGGAATGTTCCGCGTTTCAGGGTCGCTTTTTAGCGTATCCATAACCTGCCAGCCGTCAATGCCCGGCATCATAATATCTAAGGTGACGGCAAACGGTTTCAGTAATTTAACGCGCTCTAACGCGCGCGCCGGTTCAGAAAGGGCAATCACTTGATAGCCTTGGGGCTGTAAATAACGCTCGTACAAGCTGATAACTTGCGGGTCATCGTCAATGGCGAGGATAGTTTTTTGCGTTTTGATAGAGGCTTCTTCGTCCTTTTTGTGGAAAAGCGGCAGCGTAAAACTAAACGTGCTGCCTTTGCCTACTTCGCTCTCTACCCAAATCTTTCCGCCGTGCATTTTGACCAGTTCCAAGCAGATGGATAGCCCCAACCCTGTGCCGCCCGTTTTGCGCGTGGGAGAGTCGTCCACCTGTGAAAAGGCTTGAAAGAGTTTTTTCTGGTCTTCCGCTGAAATTCCAGGTCCAGAATCTATTACACTCACGCGCATTTCTCTGCGGCGCGTTTCGCCCGTTTGCGTGTTTACGCGCACGATGATGTTGCCTTCGTCTGTAAACTTTGCGGCGTTTGAGAGCAGGTTAATCATCACCTGGCGAATGCGTATGGTATCGGCGCGGACGGTGGGCAGGTTGGGTTCTATTTCCGCTTTGAGCTGCACGGGTTTGTCTTTTACCAAACCAGACATGGTAGAAAGAACGCTGTTGGTAATGTCCGACATGTTCACTTCGTCAAACGCCAGTTCCATTTTGCCCGCTTCAATTTTTGCGAAGTCAAGAATGTCGTTGATGAGACCCAAGAGGTGCTGCCCAGAGTTGTAAATGGCGCTAAGGTCTTGCTGCTGTAACTCGGTGATGGGTCCATCTATGCCTTTGAGGATAACGCGCGAAAACCCAATAATAGAGTTTAGCGGCGTTCTCAATTCATGGCTCATATTAGCGAGGAACTGACTCTTCACGCGGTCAATTTCGCGCATCTCCAAAACCGCTTGTTGAGAAATTTCATACGAGCGCGCGTTATCAATGGATACCGCAATTTGGTCCGCCAGCGTTTGCAGTACCGCCACATCGTCTTCGCTAAAAGCGTTTGGCTCTTTGGCTTGAATATCAATTGCGCCAATGGTGCGGCTGCCAATTTTTAATGGGATGGCGGCTTCGCCGCGCGTTTCTGGCAACAGCGGGTTAGCTTTGTGCAGCGGCTCTATACTCACGTCATTGACGACCATCGCTACGCCTTCCGCCGTTACCTTGCCCACAATGGAATTGGAATTGACTGGCAGCGTATGCTTATTCTTTTTCATTTCTGCGCCCGCCGCGCCCGTAGATTCGCGTAGCGCGGCATTGAAGCCCGTCTCTTCAACAATAAAAATACTCGCATGATAAAACTTAAAGCGCTCAATAATCAAGTTCACTGTGCGCGCAAAGACCGTGTTCAAATCCAGCGTGGAAGTGACAATTTTTCCAATTTCAGAAGACGCCGCCAAATATTCATTGCGGCGGCGCAGCGCCTCTTCGCTTTTGCGTAACTCTTCCTCTGCGCGCAAACGGCTAATAACAGAAGAAGTTGGCGAGAGCGCTGTTTGCAGCAGGTCAATTTGTCGTTGCGTCAAACGCGCGCCGGGCGTGTCCATATCCACGCCTAATGTGCCAATGACTTCGTTATCCACCAACACGGGGAAAATAGCGGTGTACGCCACGCCTAAATCTTTGAATACGGTTTGAAGTTCGGGCGGGTTGATGGGGTTGCTCGCGGGATTTTCAATGATGAAAGGCTGGCGGGTCGCAAATACTTCTTCGGTTGGTTTGTTTCCCGCAATTGGAATAATCAGCCCCTCTGGGCTTGCCGCGCCGCGCTTTGCGCGGCTGGCAGTAAGAATCAAATTTTGTTTATTATCGTCTAATAAGGCAATGCCGCCGCGAGAGACCGGGTATTCCGCCACAATCTCGTCTATGAGCGTGTGCAGAGCCTGTTCAATTTCGGTTGCGCCGCTTAATGCCGTGATGATTCTGTTAATTAACGCTAACTCGCTGGCGCGTTCTTGCGCGTCTTGAAAGAGACGCGCATTTTCCAGCGAGGTTGCAAGTTGCTGCGCCAAACTGGAAAGAAAGGCAAACTCGCTTTCCACAAATTCGTTGCCAATGCCTTCGCGCCATACAACCAGCAAGCCGCGCAGCTCGCCTTGCGCTAAAACCGGAGCCGCCAGTAGATGTTCATGTTCCGCGCGCTGCGTCCCTTCTACGACCAAAGCGCCTTCTAATAAAGAAGCGTCATTGATGATTTTTCCCGTTTTGGCGAGCGCGAGTTCTCCGATGACGCCTAGCCCCATATCAATATGGTCTTTGCCAATTGCTTCCGCATCCTTGCCGGAGACGGCAAGCGGTTGCAGGGTTTTGAAATCCGCGTTGGGAACATAGACCGCTGTGGAATCTCCGCGCAACAAGTCCAACATGTAATTGGAAATTTTTTGCAAAATTTCATCCACATTTAGCGTGGAGGAAATATCGCGCCCAATTTGCGCCAACGCCGCCATCTCGTTGGCGCGGCGTTGCGTTTCTTCCAATAGGCGGGCGTTTTCGAGCGCAGTCGCCGCCTGACTTGCAATAGAAAGAAATAGGTTGCGCTCGCGTTGCGTATATAAATTGGGCGTAGTTACGCTTTGCACGACCATTGCGCCGATGGCGCGGCTGCCCACCAATAAAGGCACGCCTAACCACGAAAGCGCAGGTTTGTTGTTTCCCAAAGAAACAAACTCCACGCCAATTTTTTTCATTTCTTCCACCACGTTTTCGGGCATAAATAACGTGGTCTTATTGCGAATGACATAGTCGGTTAAGCCGCCCTGTCCCAGCCGCCGCGATGGATTATGAATTCGCTTATTTTCATGGGCGACAATGGGAAAGCGAATTTCGCCCGTCTGGTCGTCGTACAGCGCCATGATGTAATTGCTCGCGTCTAATAACTTTGCGCTGTAACGGTAGGCAATTTCACAAATCTGCTCCACGTTGGTTTCTGCGGAAAGCGCCAACGCCATCTCGTTTAAGATGTTGAGTTCTTGCGCGCGTTCTTGCGCGTCTTGAAACAAGCGCGCATTTTCCAGCGCCAGCGAAAGCTGGTCTGATACTTGTTGAATTAGAATCTGTTCGTCCGGCGTCCACGCGCGCTCCGCGTTTTCGTCCATCACGCGCAATACAGACCAATCGCTGTACCCTGTTTGAACTTCCGCAGTGTATACGGCAACGGGTTCATTGCTCCGCGCTTCTTTAGCGGGGCGGGGAATTTCTTGCGTTTCTAGCGAGATTTGCGGGGCGGATTTTTCTGGCGCAGGGCGCGGGGCAGGCGTAGATTCACGCGGCGCAATGGGCGCGGCGTCTTCTGCCCCCGATTCTATTTGAATTGGGGCGCGCTTTTTTTGCTCGCCAATATTTTTCGCCGGCTCAATCTCTTGGAAGAGTTTATTAAGCCGGTTGTTTATTTTCGGTTTCTTTGGCATATTCAATCAATTCCTCAGCGAGTACGCGGTATTGCGTGCTTCCGCGCGCGCTTGGCTTGTACCGTGAAATAGGCATACCCGCGATGGGGCTTTCTCTTAATTTTGTGTCTATTTCAATCACTGTGTCGAATACGCCTTCGCCAAAGGTCGCGCGTAGTTGCTCGTGAATGTTGCGATGCGTGCGGTTGCGTTTGTCTAGCATGGTCACTAGAATACGGTATGCCAGCGCTGGGTTATCTCGCTCGCGCACTTGTCGGATGAGCGTCATCATGTTTCGCAGCGCGTACGCCGAGAAATATTCCGCCTGCGTGGGGATGAGTAACAAGTCGGCGGCGGTGAGCGCGTTTTGGGTAATTGCGCCAATGGCGGGCGGGCAATCTAATAAAATGAAATCATAACTTACTTTTTCCGATAGCGCGGCGATGGCGCGCTGTAAAATGCTGGTGTAATGCGTGCGGACGGGCAAAAATTGTTCGCAACTTTCGATGCGCGCGCTGGATTGAATGATGTCCAGCCGTTCCACGTCCGTTTTGTAGCGAATGTTGAGCAGGGGCGTATTGTCCAGCAGCGCTTCGCTGGCGGTGTGTTCCGCTTCGTTGGGTTCAAACCCCAGCGAGAGGGTGAGGTTGGCTTGCGCGTCTAAATCAATTAATAGCACGCGATAGCCAAGGTCCACTAGCGCTGCTCCCAGCGATAATGTAGTGGTGGTTTTTGCTACTCCGCCTTTTTCATTAGATACCGCAATTGTTTTTATCATGGCTGCCTCAATGGGAATATAGGAGACTGGTTGGCTTTATGTGTCTTGCCGCGTTGACGCCGATTTTTTGGGGATGATTTCTACTCGGCTTGCGCCCAGCGCGCGTTGCAGTTCCGCTGTGGCGGTCTTAATCATTTCTTGCGGGTCGTTGGTGCTGCGAATTTTCGTGGTGATTTCTGTCACCAGTTTCTCGCGGGTTGCGCGGGCGGAGGTTTCTTCAAACAGCCGCGCATTTTCCAGAGCAAGCCCAAGTCGTTCCGTTACGGCTTGCGCCACGTTAATTTGCGCGGCGTTGAATTTTTTGTCTTCGCTGGCGCGGACGTTAAGCGTGCCGATGATTTGCCCGCGCAGTTCAATGGGAATTTCCATCAAACTTTGTTTCTCTGCCAGCGCCAGTTCAGATTGCTCCGCGACTTTGGGCGTAATGAAATTGCCGCCGGATACAGTGTGATGATACCCGATAACTTGCGCCTCGCTTTTGGTTTGCCATGCTTCTGTTACATATTCGCGCGAGAGCGTCTGCGCGTCTTTGAGCGCCCGCTGCGCGTCTTCTAGCAATTGCACGTTTTCAATGGCGATGGCAATTTGGTCTGCTAGTAGAGTGAGCGTGGAGATGTCTGACGAACTAAATGCGTTGGGGAGTGTGCTTTGTACGTCTAACGCGCCGATAATCTCTCCACGCGCGCGCAGCGGCAGCGCCATTTCGGAGTGGGTGTCTGGCAGGTCGGGGTTGTTGAAGTAAACCGCGTCCGCGCCGGTATCTAACGCAATGCGCGCCGCGCCGCTGGCGGTGACGTTGCCTACAATGCCCACTTGTCCAACTTCCAATTTGTGCTGACGTTTTAACATGCGTTGTCCGCCTGGGCTGTTGGCGGCGCGCAATACGGCAAATTGTTTGTTTTCGTTGAGCAGAAAAACGCCAACATGATAAAAGCCAAACTGTTCGCTAACCGTGCGGGTAATTAATTGCAGCAGGTTTTCCAGATTTTTTTCTGTGGAAATGTAGCGGGAAATTTCAGCAATGATTTGCAGGTCGCGCGCTCGTTTTTCGTTTTGCGCGCTGGTTTGTTCCAGCGCGGCGGTGCGCTCTTCCACGCGCGCTTCCAGCCCGCTCACTAGCGTTTGAATTTGAGCGGACATGACATTAAAGGTTTGACTCAAAATTCCAATTTCATCATTGGATTTGACGGCGGCGCGTTGAGCAAAATTTCCGTCCGATAGCCGCTTGGCGACTTCGGTGAGCTCTACGATGGGCGTGGTGAAGAAATTGGACGCTAATAACGCAATGAGCGCGGCAAATAGCGAGATGACCGCGCTGGCGATGACGGTGGATTTTGTTTGCGTTCTGGTTAATGCGTCAATCGCTGAAATTGGCTCTGCGGTCACGATAATCCAATTGGTGTTTGGCACGCGCGCCGCCGCAAATTTTGCGATAGCATTGTCGTTTTCCAATGACGGCGCTTCAAATTTTGTTTGCGCGGACATCTCGCGCACAGCTTTCACAACTTCCGCTTGCGGCGCAAGTAAATTTTCCGGGCTGCCTTGCGGCAAAATATTATCTTGTTGCAGGTTTGCCAGCGTGCTGCTTTCCAGCGTAAGGTAACTTTTGTGAATTAAGTCAGGTTGGGCTGAATGGGCTAAATTCACAAAGTAAGTTCCATCTATTACAAATGTATATTCAGACCCGCTGGCGCGATTTTCCACCGAAGTTTGCAAAATAGATTGCAAGTAGTTGGCGTTGTAGGTCGCCATTAAAATTCCAATAATGTTGTTTTGGCGGTTGTAGATGGGCGTGGAAATATACAAAACTGGGTTGCTAAATTTGCGCGGAAATTGCACGCTGGAAATATACGCTTGCCCGCTATTAAATGGCTCGTTAAAAAAATCTTTATCTATGTATGTGGCGTTTGTGTTGGCTGATACGGTATCTAGGATGCCGCGCCCACGCGCGTCTATGAGGGTGTAGGAAATAACGAAGTCTTTGTTTTTTGCGGCGAAGATATCCAGCGCGTCCAGCGCGTGTTTTTTCGCCTCGCGTTGTTGCGCGGATGTTTGCGCCGAACCTTCAGTAAATAGAATCAGGTCATTCAAACTGGCTTCGGCTTTAAGGGTTTTGATTTGCTCTTCCAAAAAATTTGTGTAATTCGCGCTGACGTTGGTGGCGTTTTCCGCCAAGCCCAAGTTTATTTGTTGTTGTAAAAGGCTTTGGGATGTGTTGTAAGTTCGCCATCCTAATATCACCAACGGGATGACGCTCAACGCAAGAAAGCCGATAATGAGTTTTGTGCGTAGATTGAAATTGGAAAATTGTCTGGCGATGGCAATTGCGTAGAAAATGCCCAAAGACAGCGCAATGAGCGTCCCCGCGCCAGAGTTACTACCCGCTAATATTTGCGGGTTGGCGGTTTCATCTATCAGGATGGTGACAAGCGTGGCTATAAAGGAAAAACTAATAACGCGCCCCAGCCAGCGCGAAGGCAGCGCGTAAAATGCAATGGTAGAAGTTAAGATGATGTTGGTAATGCCGGTGGAAATGGCAAGACCTTTTTGCACAAAAACTCTTCCAAAGGTGATGGCTGTCAATGCGCCAATAATTAACAAAGCGCCGAGTAGGCTTTTGCCTTGTCGGCATAGCCAGGCGCTATAAAAGGCGAGCGCCGCCGTTGTCGCCAGCATGAAAGCGCTTAACGTAAACGCAACCCGACCTTCCAAAATGAACGTGCCAATTACTAATGCAATAAAGATGACGCCGGTAGCAACGCTGATGTTAAACGCATATTGCGCGCGTTTTGTGTCGTCTTCTTCTTGCGGATGTGTCGCATTAAGTTCGCTCATCGCTCTGATTCCTGTGCAGGCTGTTGGGGCGCGGGTGGGTTTGCGCTTTTAGGCGGCTCTAATTTAATAATCACGTCTGCCTGTTCAAGTAATTCGCTTAATTCTTTGGCGGCGGTGCGTAAAATATTTTGCGTTTGGAAGGAAGAACCTATCTTTGCTGAAATATCTGCTACGATGCGCTCGCGCTCGGCGCGGCGGCTGGTTTCATTGAACAGGCGCGCATTTTCCGCCGAAAGAGCAACGCGCTCCGCAATTGCCTTCACCAAGTCCATTTGGTCCTTGCTGATGCGCTCTTTTTGCGGGGTTTGCACGCTCAATGCGCCGATGAGTTCTCCGCGCAACATAATCGGGACGCTAATGGTTGGCGTGGCGATAGACTCTTCCGCGTTGGCTTCTAGCGGCGTGGCTCCAACGGCTGAATAGCGATACCCCACAAAATTTTCCTCTTCGGGGATGCGTTTCCAACTTTCGCGCAAATACTGCCGTTGGATAGATTCCGCCTCCGTCACCGTTTTGCGCGATTGGTCAAATAGTCGCGCGTTTTGAATCGCCAGACTCACTTGGTCTGCCAAAGCGGATAGGGCTTCAATATCCTCGTTGGAAAAAGCATTCGATTCTTTGCTTTGAATATCAAGCGCGCCGATAATGCTTCCATTGATGGTTAGCGGCAGCGCCATTTCGGAGTGAGTTTCCGGCAGGTCTGGGTTATTGAAGAAGACCACGTCCTGCCCGACGTCTAACGCAATGCGCGCTTTGCCCGCGCTGACGGCGTAGCCTACAATTCCCTGTTCGCCCACGCGCAGTTGATGCCGCCGATTTAGCATACGTTTGCCGCCTTCGCTGTTTGCCGCCGCCAAAATGGCATATTGCCTGTTTTCATCTGTGAGAAATACGCCCACATGATAAAAATTAAATTGTTCGCTGATGACTTGCGTAATGGCGGGCAGCAATTCTTGCAAACTGGTCGAGCCGCTGATGGAGCGCGAGACTTTTGTAATGGCTTCAAATTGCCTTGCGCGCCGCTCAATGTAATGCACGGCGTTGTTTAATTCATTGGTTCGCACGGTGACGCGCTTTTCCAAACTGTTGATGAGGTCGCTTACTTGCCGTGTTAAGTTGTTAAAAATTCCGGCAATTACCGTAAATTCATCGTTGCCCGCTTCGCCTATATTGGTGTATTCCTGAGTGATTTGGAACGATTCCGCGCCGCTGCGTAAATCTTTAAGCGGGCGCGTGATGCTGAGGGAAATAAGCGTGGAGACAGACAGCGCCAGCACAAAACCAATCGCTATCAGAGTCAGTCCGGCGCGGGCGCTTGCGCGCGCGTCTCTTAGCACCGCGTCATTCGCGGCGGATACGTTCTGAACGTTTTGACTAACCAGCAAATCGAGTCTTGAGCCAATTGTAGAACTATTTTTTTCCAGCAGCGCCTCAAAGCGAGCTACCTCATCTTCGTTTTTGGCGACGTGCGCTTTTTGCAGGTTGGAAATATCCTGTCGGTAAATTTCTAAGTTGCGAATAATGAGGCGGATGATTTGTTCTTGCTCTATATCGCTGGTTGTGTCGCGCGCTTCTTGCAGGTCGCGCAAGGCGACATTGACGTCGTCCAGCGCTTCAAAGGGGCTGTCGGTCGCGTCTTGAATGTAGCGATTTAGATTAAGTTGAGAAATTGAAACGCGCCGCGAGGCTTGGAGTAAGAGGCGTTCTACCTTTGTGTCTTTATTGGTCACTTGCTCCAAGCGCGTGACTAATGAATTAAGGCTGTACAAAATGATGGGCGCAATTGAACCCGCAAAAAGCATGATCAGCATAAAACTGCTGATGATGCGCCCTCGTACAGAAAAGCGTCTTAAGAAACGGTCAAATATCCATTTAGACATTTTTTTCCTGTCCGCTTTCTTCTGGTTTGCTTTTATCTGCTTCATGGGCGAGCCGTAATTCAATTTCCGAGCCGGGTAGCGCGCGCCCCAATTCTTCCACAGCGGTTTGCAGTACGTTCTTCAAGTTGATAGATGCGCTGACTCTTTCCGTCATGTCGCGGATGGTTTGCTGCTTAATGACTTGTCGCTGCGCCTCTTCAATCAGGCGGGCATTTTCCAACGCAATGGAGAGACGCTCGGAAATGGCTTCCACAAGATTTATTTCATCGTCTGTCCAGCGCTGCTCTTGCGTTTGCGCTTTAACATGAAGCGCGCCAATGGCTTGTCCGCGCAATTTGATGGGCGCGACCACCACCGCCTCGCGGCGATTTGCGTCTGGCTCAAATAAAACTGTTTCGCCGCTGTTAAAAGCCTGCCGAATCTCAGCAATATCTATTGGCGTTTTTATTTTGACGCCGCCTTGCATCGCCTGGCGATAGCCCGTCACGTTTTCTTCTTTGGCGAAACTTGCCCAACTTTCTTGCAGGTTTTGGCGGTAGAGCGTTTGCATTTCGTCCAACGCTTGTTGTGTGCGTTCAAAGAGTTGCGCGTTTTCTAGCGCAATGGAGATTTGGTCCGCCAAAATGCTGAGGCTTTTTGCGTCCGTTTCGCTAAACGCGCCGCTTTTTTCGCTTTGCGCGTCTAAAACGCCGATGATGCGGTTGCGCGCTTTTAGCGGAATTGCCATTTCGGAACGGGTGTTGGGCATGTCTGGGTTTTTGAAATAAACCGCGTCTCGTCCCACGTCCAATGCAATGCGGTATATGCCGGATTTTGCCACATAACCTACCACGCCTTGACCCAGCGCCAGTCGGTGACCGCGCGCCAGCATGTTTTTTCCGCCTTCGCTATTGGCGGCTTGCAGCACGGCAAATTGATTCGTCTCGTCTATCAGAAAGATGCCTGTATGATAAAACCCAAAGCGTTCGCTCACTAATCGGGTAATGAGCGTAAGCAACATGCTGCGGTTTTGCTCGCCTGTAATAATTTTGGAAATTTCGCTGATGGATTGCAATTCTTCGGCGCGTTTTTGCGATTGCCGTTGCGATAATTCCAAATCCAAAGTGCGGGCGGTGATGCGCTCTTCCAAACTATTCAGCGCGCCGTTGAGTTGGTCGGTCATACGGTTGAATGCGCCTGCCAGCGTTCCCACTTCATCCAATGTGGCGATGTCGGCGCGGGCGTTTAGGTCGCCGCTTGTGATCGCCTCGGCGACTTTGGTCAATTTACCCAGCGGCGCGGATAAAATTTCGGCGGCTCCGAGCGCCATGAAAATTGCCGCGACAGACAGCGCCAGCGATAGCAGAATGGTGCTTTGCGTTTGTTCTTCCACCGCTTGCAGGCTTGCGCTTTTAGATTGACGCACCAGAGCCACCCACGGCTGGCTGGTAAGCGGCGCGCCCGTATTGATGGCGGTGGCTTGCAGGGTGTCGGAATACTCCTCAAAAAATGGCGTTTGACTGAGGTTATCTAACCCTGTAACAATGGCGAGTGATTCGCCCGCAGAAACTTCCGCCGAAGAGCCGCGTGGCGCTTTGCTTTGCGCTTGCAGGGCGGCAAGTTCTTGGGCGGTGAAGATTTTATAGGACTTCAATAATTCATCCCGCCCGCCGGTGTAGGCAAGGCGCAGGTAGGTATTTTTTTCCACTAAGGCAAGCACAATGTCCGGTTCGTTGGCAATTAAGGCTCGCGCCATAGATTGCAAAATTAAAATATGATATTCTGCGCGCAGCGCGCCAATGGTGCGGTTAGAAGCGTCTTTAATGGGCGCGCTAAAATAAAGGCTGTTTTCTTTTTCTTCAATAAAAAGCGCGTTGGATGCAAAAGGCGCGCCGGTTTTCATCATTTCTGTGAAATATTCATACGCGCTTTCGTCTCGCCCTAGGTCTTCCGGCGAGGTATCGAGGATGTTCTTTCCGTTTGTGTCCAAGATTGCGTAGGAGTCGATGAAGATGAAGTCTTTGCGCTGCAGTTCAGTTAACGCTGTTTCCGCTATGACTCTTTCCACGCTGTTTTCGCGCTGCGATGGCGGTAATAGCAAATAATCTTGAAATACTTTTTGCTTGGCTTCCGTGCGGATGACATTAATTCCGTCATTGAAGAAACTATCGTAGCGGCTTGCTATGCTTTGGCTTAGCGTGGTTAACTTATTGCGAGTCTCCGCTTCAACTTTAGTGGATAAAACGCTATTGCTGTATATGCCCAGCGTAGCCAAGGGGATGATGGTTACGGCGGTGAACGCGATGATTAATTTTGCGCGCAGCGTAAATTCATTAAATTGTCTTGCTATAAAATAAAGAAAGATGGCTGAGGAAATAGCGGCAAAAATTTGCGTGTAAATAGGCTGAGAGGGGAATCCAAAATTCGGCAATAACTGGTCTAGCGCCACCACTAAAATAGAGACCGCAATAGACGCCCCGTTCCCGTAAGATGTTTGTTTGGGCGGCAAGATGGTGGTTGAGACGCCCACCCCAATGATGAGCGTCAAAACGCCGATGGCGACTCCCTGCCCGTGCGCGATTAATGGCGTGACTAACGCTACAACCAAAACCGAGGAAAGCAGAACGACTCCGGCGCGCGCGGTGTCGCCGCGCCACGCCATCCACGCGCTAAGGTAGCTAATTAAGGCAAGCGCAACGGTTACCGCAAGGCTTAATTTGATGTCAGATAGCGCGTCGGGGGAAAATGCCAGCACAGCCGCCAGCACGGCGGTGAATAAAAAGCCGCTGATGAGTCCAATTGAAATTGCGCGAGAGCGCCGCGCCGCTTCTGCGGCGAGCGGGCGGGCTGTTGGCGGGGTGAGGGGGGCGTTAGTCATAGGGTCTTTCGGCAAACGTTATTTTTGTACCAGAAACTCGGTTGTGACAATAGATTCTATGTCTGGAATGGCGGCTAACGCGCCGTTGGCAAGTAGGTAGTCGGCGGTTGCGTGTACAATCCCGTAGATAGAGGTAGGCGAATCCGTTCCTTCTGCGTAGGATAGGAGGTTGTCTTCATAGGTGAAAATTTTGAGACTGTTGTCCATCACTATCTCTTGGTTTGATATTTTAAGGGATTGTGCGGCAATTTGTTGAGTCTCTTCTGGATTTGCAATGCGATACTCTACCGCTTTGTACCATGCTTGCATAAAAGCGCGGATGTCTTCGGGGCGTTGCTCTATCACACTTTTGCGGAAGACGATAGTATTTGGAAAAAGACGTATTTTATTATCCAGAGGGTAAATGACATGCGCGCCCATTTTTAGCAATTCAGAGGTGTAAGGCTGCCAACTAAAACCCGCTTGGACTTGGTTCTCTGCCATTGCCGCTGCAAGTTCTTCCGGCGCAATATTTCGCGTGATGACGTCAGAAGGAGTTAATCCGGCGGAGGCGAGCATTTCTCGCGCGAGGAGTTCGTACTGCGTGCCAACCAAAGCGGCGACTGTTTTTCCGCGCAGGTCGTTGATGGATTTAATCTCCGGGCGGGCAAGAATGGGCATGTAACCGCCATCGTCTGAAATGGCGATGATTTGAATGGGAATGTGGCGGTTGACGTTCATGGCGTCGCCGCTGGCGATGATGGCGCCGTCAATTTGCCCGGCGGCGAGGTCGCGGAAGGAGTCGCTAAATATTTCATAGTAAACAGGCTCTACTTCCACTTGATATTCTTTGAAGTAGCTGTTTTCTTTGGCGACTAGCAGCGTGTAATCGCCCCAGCGTTTGGTATATTCCACGCGCAATGGAGATAATGGGCGGGGCGCGGGCTGCATAGATTGCAACATGGGGGCGCAACTGGATAGAGTCAGCGCCAACAGCAGGCTAAAAATTTTAGGAAAGCGCGCGTTGGTTTTCATCATGGGTTTATTCATTCATGCCTAATTCCATAGAGAGCGGCTCAATTTGAACCAGCACATCCGAGCCGCCCAGCGCACGGCTTAACTCTTGCGCCGCCGTTTTGAGAATGGTCTCAATTTTAGAGGTGGAACTAATTTTGGATGAAATTTCGGCGGTCACGCGCTCTATATCTGCGCGGCGGCGGGTGGTTTGCAAGAGAGTGGCTGTTTCCAGCGCCAGTGAGAGGCGTTCCGTGACGGCTTCCAAAATGTCTTGGTCGTCTTTGGTGAAGCGGTGCGCGTTGGAACGCAGGTGAACGATGCCGATGGTTTTTTCTCGCAGCCGAATAGGCAGCGCCAGCGCAGAGTCTCCGTTGGGCAGATTTTCCCGCGCTGTTTTATTTTCCGCCAGGGCGGTCTGGACGTGCGCGCCGCGCAGCGGTTCTTGCAGGGGGCGCACGTCTGATTTATCCAACTCCAAACCAATTCCCAGTTCGCGCGGACGCATGATTTTCCACGCCTCGCGGGATGCGTCCCCCGTCAGCGCTTTGTAGCGTTCAATTTCTTTGCGCGCGCTCTCTAACGCAATAACGTTGTTGATGGTCGCAGCGACTTGCTCCGCCAAGGTGGTGAGCGCTTCAATGTCTTTTTCTGTAAAGGCGTTTGATTCCGTGCTTTGTACGTCTAACGCTCCAATGATTTGTCCGGCATAGGTTAGCGGCAGACCAATTTCGGAGTGGGTTTCCGGCAGGTCGGGATTATTAAAGTACACCGCGTCTTCGCCTACGTCTAGCGCTATGCGCGCCTGTCCGGCAGCGGTTACAAACCCAATGATGCCCACCTGACCAACGCGCAATTTATGTCCGCGTTGTAGCATGGCTTGCCCGCCGGCGCTGTTGGCGGCGCGTAAGACGGCGTACTCGCGCTCTCTATCTAATAAGAAAATGCCGGTGTGATAGACCTCAAATTGTTCGCTGATGATTTGCGTAATATAGGGTAGCAGCGTGTTTAAATCTTGAACGGAGATGATGGCGCGGGTCACTTGTGAGATGGCGACAAATTGCTTTGCGCGCCGCTCATAGTCTTGATTGATTTCGCGTAAATCGGAGGTGCGAATTGCAACGCGCTCTTCCAGCGCTTTTCGCAATTCGTTTAACTCGCGGTTTTCTTCAACGTGAATTTGTTCGCTTTGCCGCACAAGGGTAACGCTTTCGCTTAAGCGATTTACCAGCATTTGCACAACGATGGCGATGAGGGTGAGCAGCGCCGCCAGAATGGCGGCTTGAGTCCAGCCGCTGGGTTCTACGGGTCTATCGCTGCGAAGGTCGGCGATGGTAATAATGACCAGCGAGATGAGCGTTAGCGGCGTCATCAGCGGCATGGCGCGCTTGCCTATCAGCAATGCAGAGATAACAAGCGCAAGCGGCAAGCCCAAAATAGATAGGTCGCGCAACCCGCTTTGTAGCGAGGCGATGAAGGTTACAACCAATATGAGCGAGAGCGGCGTGACAAGTTTTGCCATTCTCGGTTTTGATTTTTGCGCGTAATACAGCGCAATTCCGTTTATGACCAGCGCGACTGTTAAAAATATAACCGCGGTCAGGTCTTTGGTTTGCGGGTCAATTTCGCTGTATGCAAGTGGAATTAAGGCAAGGTTGCCAATGACCACAAAGATGAGCATTGTATTTACAAGCCGCAAGAAAGACGGCGAGCTGTCTTCTTCGCTTGTAAAAAAGTTAAAGAGCCAATTCATGCGCGTTTCTCCGGCTTCATTTTTTTGACTCGTCTGTAAATTGAACGGCTACATTAACGTCCGGCAGGGCTTTTCCAATTTCTTGAATGGCGGTTTGCAGGATAGTTTCAATATCTGTAGAGCCGCCAATTTTTGCGCTAATGTCTCCAATGGCGCGTTCTTTTGCCGCTCGTTTTTGAGATTCATAGAGCAGGCGGGCGTTATCCAACGCAAGCGCGGCGCGTTCTGCGGCGGCGCGCAACATGGTCTCTTCATCCTCGCTCCACTCTTTGTTTGCGTCAATGGAACTGACTTTAATGGAGCCAATTTGCGCCCCGCGCAACATAAGGGGGATGGCAATCTGCGCGGCGCGGGTTTTATCTGCGGCGTTGAGCATTCGCGTTTCTATTCCGTCAAAAATATATCCGGGCGTTTTTTTCTGCTCCAAGAAACGTTTCCATTGTTGCGCGCTTAATTCATAGGATGCGCTTTCTGCCTGCGCCAACGCTTCAATGCTTTGTTGATAAGAGCGCGCATTTTGAATGGCAACGCTAACTTGGTCGGCAAGAATGGAAAGAATATTAATATCTTCTTGCGAGAAGGCGTTTGTCTCCGTGCTTTGCACATCCAGCGCGCCAAAGACATCCTCGCCTACTCGCAGCGGCAAGGCAATTTCGGAATGGGTGTCGGGCAAGTCGGGGTTATTAAAGTATACGGCGTCTTTTCCTACATCTAACGCCACGCGCGGCTGCCCAAGATAGGTGACGTAGCCTACGATGCCGGAGCCGCCCACGCGCAAGCGGTGATTACGCATTAACATGCGTTTGCCGCCTTCGCTATTGGCGGCGGCAAGCACGGCATACTCGCGGTGTTGGTCCACAAGAAATACGCCCGCGTGATAAAAACCAAACTCGGCGGAAATGGTTTCGGTAATTTTATTCAGCAGGGTGTCCAGCGCTTGCGTGGAACTGATGGCGCTGGTCACGCGCGCTACGGCTTCAAAGCGCGTTGCGCGGCGGGCGTTATTTTTATTTGCTTCTTCCAGTTGTTGCGTGCGTTCCAATACGCGCTGTTCCAGTTCTGTCAGCGTGTCTCTTAATCTATCCGCCATGTTGTTATAGGCGTTCGCTAAAAAGCCGGTTTCGTCCTGCGTAAGGGCGTTGGCTCTTGCGTACAAATCTCCGGCTGCAAATTGCTCCACCGTTTTTGTTAGGTTTGCCAGCGGCGCGCTAATCACTTGACCAACGCCCAAACTGACCACCAGCCCGCCGATGAGTAAAATAAACAACAACGCTAACATGCCCTGTAATAGCGATTGCTTTTGTATTTCTATGGTGGCGCGGCTTGCTTGAATGGCGCTATCGAGTTCCTTTACTGGAACAATTGCCGCCAGTCGGTAGTTGGTGTTTTCAATGGGCGTAGAGATGATATAAGTCGCCTTGCCGTCTATTTCAATTTGATTCACCTTGCTTTGCCCGCCGGTGATGTCTTTGGCTGCCTGTTGTAAAGCCGCGTCTCCGCGCCCGATGATGGTGTTGCGCGGGCTTTCGCCTTCGGCGACTATCTCTGGCTGCAAGCCAAATATTTGATACCCCGCCGGCGGCATAGCCAGAATGTACCCGCCGTCATCCACCAAAAAGGCGTAGCCTGTTTTTCCAATTTTTACTTTGGCTAGTGTGTTGATAATTTCCGCAAGTTTTACGTCTGCGCCCATGACGCCAAGAAAATTATTCTCCGCGTAAACTGGCGCGGACAAAGTGACCACCAGCCCCGCGCCTGCCGGGTTTTGATAGACGCGCGTCCATTGCAAGGCGCGCTTCGGGTTATTTTGCGGAGTCGCAATTGTGTAAAAGGGCTGGCTCAGCGCGTCAAAATCTGGCGGAACAACCAGCGCAAGTTTGATGTTTGGATAGTAGGTCGTGATTCCTGTGGCGCTGATGTAATATACGGCTACGGCTTGCGGGTTGTTGGATAAAAAGTCCGGCGCGGAAAAATCAAGGTAAGCGGTGGTATTCAATTCAAGAATATCATCCTGCGTTACTCCGCGTGTGTTGGGAATAAACACAGAGAACGGGTCGGTATTTAAATTGCCGTATTGCTTGCCGGTGAATTGAAAGACTCTCTCCGCCGCGTTCCAATATTCGCCTTGCCCAAGCGTGTCGCGCTGTTTTTCGAGGTTTGCGCGATACTGCGCCAAGAAGATTAATTCTTGTTTTGTGTTATCTAAACTTGCTGAAATTTGCCGCGCTTCTTGTTCTACTTGCGCTAGAATTTCGCCTTCAATTTGAAGGTTGGCGCTTTCTTCGTAGCGGGCGGAGGTTTCGTCCAGTATTTGATTGGCGCGATTTAACCCAAAGTAAACCAGCGTGGCGACAACCGCTCCGCCGGTGAATAAGATTCCCAATGCAACTTTTGCGCGCAGGTTAAAGCGCTGAAATTCGCGGAGAATGTGGAGGAAAAATCCCAGCCCGATGATAAAAACAATGTAAGGCGCGTAGCGTTCTAAATCTGGAATTTTTAATCGGTTGCTATTAAGCGTGATGTCTAAAAAAAACAGTCCGGCGCTGGAGATTGCGCCTATGGCGCTGACGGGCAGAATATACCTAGAAGACATGGCTAGTAAGCCAACAATAATGATAACCAGCAGGGTTGCGCTGGCGAGAACCGCGCCTAACCCTTGTATAAATAACGCTATCAGCGTCATTGCAATGATGAAGTTGGTGATGATAACGCTCATAGCAAAGTTGTAATGCCCTAGCCGCGTTTGCGCCGCCATGTTGAGCGCAATGACGCTAATTACCGTTAAGGCAATAGCAATGACCAACAAGCGGGATTCGCGTTGAGTAACGCCATAATAGCCAAAGAGCGCAATGGCTGGCAGGGCGGCAACGGCAAGGATATTTATGATGACTCGCGCATTGCGCGCTAGACGTTCATTTGCCGAAGATACGGATGAATCAATGGTCATTCTGCGCGTCCTCGTTTTCAAGTTCTACCATAATTTGCGCGCCGCTAATTTGAGCGCCCAGCTCGCGCAGCGTGGTCTGCAAGATGCTTTCAATATCGGTGCGCGCGCTAATTTTTGCGGACATTTCTCCAATCACTTGCTCGCGTTTGGCGCGCCGCTGCGATTCTTCTAATAGAGAAGCGTTTTCCAGCGCAATGGCAATTCTTTCAGAGGCGGCGCGCAGCACGTCAACTTCATCTTCGCCGAGGTTTTCTTCCAGCGGCAGGCTGACATGAATGACGCCCACCGAATTGCCGCGTAGTTTTAATGGAATGGCAAGCGCGTTTTCTGTTTTGCGTCTGTTGGGGCGCGTCATCGCAACATCGCCATTTTCCAGCGCGTCAAAAATTTCCGGCGTGGATATTTCCTTTTCCAGCGCCACCGGTTTTACGCCGCGATAGCGATAGCCAATTTTTGGGTTCGCTTCTTGGTTCGATACCCAGGTTTGCTTTACCATCGTTCCATACAGAACTTGACTTTCAACCAGCGCGCTTTGTGTTTCCGATAAAATGCGCGCATTCTGAACGCCAATGGCAATTTGACTGGCAACGGCTGTTAGGGCTTCTATATCTGTTTGGTCAAAGGCGTTGGCGTTTTTGCTTTGCAAGTCTAATACGCCAATAACTTGTTCCTTAACGCGCAGCGGCAGAGCTAATTCAGACTGAACATTGGGGAAGTGTGATTCCCATGTTTTGTATTCTTCTAGTTTCATGTCTGCCGCCATGCGGCTGATGCCCGTTTTTGCCGTGTAGCCAACTATGCTGGATGGGTCAATGTGAATTTTGTAAGATGTTTCCGCAAGGCGTTTGGCTTCCGGGCTGCTTCCGGCGTTTAGCGTGGCGTATTCTTGCAGGTCATCGTTCATGTAAATGCAGACATGCTGATAGCCAAATTGCGCGCTAATCACTTCTACGGCGGCGGATAGCAGCGTGTCTAAATTTTGCTCCGATGTGATTTTTTGAGCGATTTGAGATATCGTCTGAAATTGCAAAGAGCGGCGTTTATTTTCTTGGTTGGCGCTGAGTAGTTTTTCAGAGCGCTCTTTCACGCGGTCTTCCAGATTCGCTTGCAGGTCGCGTAGCTCGGCGTTCGTTTTTTCTAATTGCCGCGCTTCGTTTTGTTCTTTTTGAATGGCTTCTTGCAGATTTTTGACGTCAAGAAAGATGAAGAGCGCGCCAAAGATGAGTTGAACAATGACTTGCACGGCTGTTGCAAAGGGCGGTTCTTCTATTTGCGTAATCCAGCCAACATTTTCCGCGTAGGCAAACCCTAGAATGCTCACAATGGATAGAGCGGCTACGCCGAGAGCGGCGCGGTATCCCAGCACGAGACCGGCAAATGCAATGACTACGAAGTAGCGCGCCGCGCCCGCTCCATTAGAGCCGTTGCCGCTGGCGAGAAATAATGTAGAAGCGCTCCATAGCGCGATAACGTATAAATAACTGGCGGCGCGAATGGCGCGCGCTTTAATCAATCCAAAGATAATTAACAGGCTGGCGAGAATTCCAATGGGAATAAAACTGGCGATGGAAAACAGCGGAATGCCCAGTGATAGCCGAATGAGAAAGAATATAAAGATAATTGGCAGGCTGATGAGCGTGACAATGTTAATATAATAAGCCGAGCGGGTTTTGTTCTCGTCAGCGGGAAAGGTGGGCGGTTGGAAAAATTTTAAGATTGTATTCATCGTCTTTTACCGCGCTTCCGCTTTGTTTTTTACGCCGCCTTGCAATTGTAGAATCACTTCCGCGCCGGGCAGCGCGCGCCCAATTTCTACGACAGCGGCTTGTAGAATATTGTCGCGGTTGGTGAAAGAACTGACCCGCGCAGAGATTTCTCCTACAAGGCGTTCTTTCTCGGCGGCTTTGCGGCTTTCCGCTAATAGGCGCGCGCTTTCTATGGCGAGCGCGGCGCGCTCTACAATTGCGGTGAGAATGTCTATGTCGTCATCGCTCCACTTGCGTTCTTGTTCCATTTTGACGTGAAGCATACCAATCGTCTCGCCGCGCAATTTTACGGGGATGGTCATTTGCGCTTCTTTGCCCTGTTTTAGATACGGGCTGCCGGTTTGGAATACATCTTCCATGCCGGGCAAGTCGAGCGGTTCGGTGTAAATTTTGCTTGTCAGGCGGGCGCGTTGTACGCCCGTAATTTTTTGCGCGCGGGTGAACTTTTTCCAACCGGCTTGCAGGTCGCGGCGGTAGAGAATTTCCGACTCGATGAGATTTTTTTGCGTTTCTTCATATTGACGCGCGTTGGAAATGGAGACCGCCACTTGGTCGGCGAGGGCGGTTAAGATTTCGATGTTCTCGCGGCTAAACGCCTCTGGCTGGACGCTTTGAATATCCAACGCGCCGATAATTTTTCCGTCTGTCTGGCGCAGAGGCAGCGCCATTTCGGAGCGGGTGGCTGGCAGGTCTGGGTTGTTAAAGTAGATGGCGTCTTCGCCTGTGTCTAACGCAATGCGCGGTTTGCCGCTGCCGGTGACGTAACCCACAATGCCCACTTGCCCAACGCGCAGTTTGTGGTTGCGGTCTAGCATTCTTTGCCCGCCTTCGCTGTTGGCTGCGCTGAGTACGGCGTATTCTTCTTGCGGGTCAAGTAGAAATACGCCAACGTGATAGTAGCCAAATTGCTCGCTGATGACTTGCGTAATTTGCGGCAACACGTCTTGCAGGTTTTGCGTTTGGTTAATCATACGCGAGACGGCGGCAATGCCTTCAAATTGCCGCGCGCGGTTTTGGTTGTATTCATTGGCTTGCTCTAAGTCGGCGGTGCGCTGTGAGACGCGCTCTTCCAGCGTGGCGCGTTCTTCTTGCAATTCTCTTTCGCGTTGATTTAGTTCGCTGTTGGTTTGGATAATTAAGTCTTGTTTGTAGCCCGCGTAGGCGGCAAACATTCCCAATACAATTGGGGCGGTATCCACCACCCAAAGCAGCGGGTCTTGAGTTTGCGTTTGAAAACCGCTTTGCAGGGTCAGCGGCGCTTTTAGAAGCAGAATCCGAAACAGCGTTCCCACTAGGGGGAAGGTTGCGCCAAACAATGCGCCAATGATGGCGTATTGCAGGGTTTGCGTATATTGGAGTCTGTTTGCGGGTTGCTTCATAACGTTTCCTAAATGCGGCGTGTATTAAGATTTTTTGTCGGCGCTAAATTGTAAGGTGACTTCTGCGCTGTTGAGAATCCGTTCAATTTCTTCGGCGGTGGCTTGTAGAATATTTTCCACGTCCAGCGCGGAGCCAATTTTTTCTGTGGCTTCAAAGATGGCGCGTTCTTTTATGGCGCGGCGTTGACTTTCTTCTAGCAGGCGGGTATTTTCCAGCGTTAGCGCGGCGCGGTTTGCGGCTATTTCTACCAGCCCTAATTCTTCTTCCGTCCAAATGTGGCTTGGGTCTTCTTGCTCTAAGCCAATTACGCCAATGGTTTGTTCTTGTAAGCGCAGCGGCACAAGCAGTATTTTCTTTTCGCTTTGGTTGGAGTTTTTTTCTTTGAGGATAATCGCTTTTCCGTCTTGAATGCGTTTCAGCAACGTTTCGGGTAAGTTTGCTGGGATGGGGCTAACCTGCAGCCCGTCGTATTCAAAGGCGGCGCGTTCGCGCTTTTGAAGGTCGGCTTGCCAGTTTTGTCGCATCTGCGCCCGATAGAAAATGTTGGTTTGCTCGATGGTTTGTTCCACTTGCGCGGTGAGTTGGGCATTTTCAATGGCGGCGGCAATTTGGTCCGCCAGCAATTGTAAAATTCTTAAGTCGCGCTCGTCAAAGGCGGATTGTTTGGTCGTTTGAATATCTAACGCGCCAATGGTCACGCTGTGGCTGCGGAGGGGCAGCGTAATTTCTGAATGGGTGTCCGGCAGGTAGGGGTTTTCAAAGTGAGTCGCGTCCGCGCCGACATCCAGCGCAATGTAGGCGCGCCCCGTGCGCGTGACGCTGCCCACCATGCCTTCTTGTCCTACTTTGAGTTTGTAGTTTTGCGCTAACATTTCTTCTGCGGCGTGGCTGCTGGCGGCGCGTAGGAGGGCGTATTCGCCGCGCTCATCTACCAGAAAGATGCCAACGTGGTAGTAGCCAAAACGCTCGCGGATAAGATTGACCGAGACGTTAAGCAGCGCTCTTAAGTCGCGGATGATGGTAATGTCGCGGGCAACTTCCGCGATGGTGGCAAATTCCAGCGCGTTGCGTTCAATATCCGCTGTGCGTAGCGCTACTTTTTCTTCCAGCGTTTCCACCGCGTGAGAGACGTTGCTTGCCATGCGGTTGAAGGCTTCCGCTAATTCTTCAATTTCGTCATTGGTGCGTATGTTGATGGGTTCAATCAGTTTGCCATGCGCTACTTGTAACTCGCGGGCGGCGGCTTCGCGGGCATGGCGCGTGAGTCTTCGGATAGGGCTTGTTAGCCCAAGCGTGAAGATGTACATCACCGCGCCAAATACCGCAATGACCAACAGCGCGTATTGAATGAGCGTGTTGCGCGCCCGATTCGCCTGCGCTTGCAGCTCCTCTTGTGGATACGCCAGCGCAAGCGACCAGCCTGTGCCAAGTCCAACGGGCGCGTATGCCACATACATGGGGCGGCTGAGCAAATCAGTTGTGGAACCAAAGCCGGGTCTGTTGGAGAGCATGGCGGTAATAACCTGCTCCCATTCTTTTGCCTGCGCGGCGCGGCTGATTTTCAACATGGAGTTTTCCATGATTTGATAATGCCCGCCGTTTTCTCCTATTCCCAGTATGATTCCCTGCGGGTCTAGCAGCAGGGCGTATCCGTTTTCTCCAACCGAAATGGCTTTAATTTGTTCTTCAATCTGTGAGAAGGGCACGTCCGCTGTGGCAACGCCGCGAAACTCTCCGCTGTCTGCGGCATAAAACGGCGCGCTCCACGTCACTATCCATTCGCCGTTTGCCTCGTAAGGCGCGGAAAGCACGGGTCTGCCCAACGCTTTGGGCAGCGTGTACCATTCCCATGAAAAGTAGTTGTAAAGTGGGTTGCCTAATTGAATGAACTCAAATTCGCCGTTTGGGGCGCGCTTGTAAGAGGGCGCCCAATAGTAAATGCCTTGCCGAAATTGAAAAGGCTCGTAGGCAATGGCGACTCCAAGGATGTCTTCGTTGTAGGTCAACACGCTTTGAATGGCTTGCTTAACTTCGCTTTCTTCGTACTTCGTAACGGCTGCGGCTGCGGCAAGGTTAACCGCAACGCCTCTGCTGGAAAGTAGAGCGCCGCGCAGCGTCTCCGCTTTCGCTTCGGTCTGCGCGCTTAATTCTTTTTGCAGCGTATTCGCCAGCGCCGCTTCGGTGGTTTGCGCGCTGAGGTATGCAGAAAAAGCAAGCGCAAGAATTAACAGCAAAATTCCTATGGCTGGCAGTTTTACGCCGAGAGGAAAAGAAGATTTTTTTTGCGCGTTGTTGAGCGGCTCGGCGTTTGTCATTCTTTGCCTCTCTTTGCGTCTTCCGTCTTGTCGCTTGGGGCGCTAAGTTCAATGAAGGCGCGTTTTGCGCCCAGCGTTCGCCCAATTTCTTGCACGGTAGTTTGTAAAATTTGCTCAAAACTCAAAGACGCGCCAATTCGTTCCGCTATTTTTGCGGCGGTTTGTTCCTGTGCGGCGCGATGTTCCGCCTCTTCAAACAAGCGCGCGTTTTCCAACGCCAACGCGGCGCGTTCTGAAACGGCTTGCGCCAGCGTAATTTCATCTTCCGACCATTGTCGCGCGCGGTCTGCCGCTTCAATGTAAATGTAGCCAATGACCGTATCGCGGATTTTGACGGGCGTCGCCAGCGCTGGTTTTTCATCTTTGACAGACGCGCTTACCGCTTCGCCTTTTTGCAATGCCTTGCTGATGATGGGCTTCTCTATCTTTTCGGCGGAGACGATGGCTCCGTTGGGTTGATAAAGATACCCGCCGCGCATCCTTTCGGACGGGCGCTGATTCGCCTGTGGCTGAGTTTTACTGGGGGCGGCGCTGACCTTGAACATTTCCTCGCTCGCGCCTATCACCGCGCCAATTTGATTCGCAAGCGCCACGAAGATGTTAATTTCCTCTTCGCTGAACGCATTGGGTTTTTCGCTTTGCGCGTCTAACACGCCCACAATTTGATTTTTATACTTAAGCGGCAGCGCCATTTCAGATTGCGTGTTGGGCAAGTCGGGGTTATTAAAAAACACCGCGTCTGTGCCAGTGGAAAGAGCCACGCGCAAATATCCGCTTTGGGCAACATAGCCCACAATGCCCGCGCCGCCCACTTGGAGCTGATGCTTTCGCGCCAACATGCGCTTGCCGCCCTCGCTATTGGCGGCATGGAGTTCGGCGTACTGGCGGCTTTTATCCAACAGAAAGACGCCAATATGGTAGTAATTTAATTGCTCGCTGATGGAATGCGTAATGCGCGTTAATAAATCGGGTAAGGGCGCGCTCGCATTGGCGGAAATATCTTCCGAAAGTTTCGCAAGCGTTTGCAGACGTTCCGCTTTTTGTTGAACTTGCAGTCTGGCTGATTCGGCTTGCAGACGTTGTTCCTCCGCTTGTTTGTCTTGCTGCGCTTGCGCGGCTTTTAGGCGCTCATCTTTTTCGCGGGCTTCTTCTTGATACGCCGCCTCTACTCGCGCGCGGTTGGAACTCACGCCATACAGCGCCAAACTGAGAATGATGAAAATACCTCCGGCGCGTAGAACGTCATTGGGCAGGGTCATCGTTTGCGAGTAAAGCGGCGAGGCAAATGTAGCGGCAATAGTAGAGAACGCCAGCAAGGCAAAACTTCGATGGCTAACCAGCGCATGACTCAACACCAACGCAACCGGCGTAAAAGTGAGTACGGTGTAAAGATAGTTATTGGACGCGCCTTGATACAGAATTACATATCCGCTTAATAGAACGCTGACGGTGAAAACGGTTACGCCAAGACGCGGATATTTTGTCTTCCCTAAGGCAAACGCCAACGACATGGCGGGCAACAAATAATTGAGCGTCGCTAAACCGCGCAGGTTTCCTGTAATTCCCAGTAACAGCGCCGCCGCAAAGGTCAGCGCTAAGGCGTTGAGCAATTGCACGCGCCTTTTTTGACCCGCGTCTAGGATGCTGTGATGCGCTTCTATCACTCTTTGTAAAAAGAGCGCAATGCGCGCCAGCGAAGATTGCGTTCTTGTGGCGGAGGGCATGTTCGTAAACGCGCTCATTCTTGCGCCTCGTGTTCCGATAAGTTGCTTGGCTTTTGCGCGGAAAAATCTTCCAGCAATTGAAATGTGACCGATGCGTTGCCGAGGGTTTGCCCTAATTCTTGCACAGTCTCGCGCAAGATAGAGTCGGTGCGAGAGATGGCGCTAATGCGCGCCGCAATATCCGAAACAAGCGTTTCGCGCGCCGCCCGCTGTTGCGACTCTTTGTATAGCCGCGCGCTTTCCAGCGCGCCGCTTAACTGGTCGGCAAGGGCAATGGCTAGGTTTGTCTCGTCCTGCGACCAAGCCTCCGCAATTTCAGGCTTCTTAAGCCGAATGGCGCCAATGGCTTGTCCGCGAATTTTAATGGGGACGCTGATGGATAGATTGTCCGAGCCGATTAATACGTCTCCGCTTTCAAAGGCTTGTGTAATGCTGGCGTCCACCGCCTCTGGCGGCAGGGCAATCACGCCGGGTTCGGCGGCGAGGAAATTAATTTGTTGTTGACTGCGTAAAATTTTATTCCATGCTTCGCGGCTCATGTCGCCATAGGTGGCGCGCGCGGCGTCTAGCGCTTTTTCCGTTTCGTTCAATAGGTTTGTGTTTTGGAGCGCAACCGCAATTTGCTCCGCAAGAATTTGTAGCGTGGCGATGTCGTCTTCTGCAAAGGCGCTGGCTTCCGTGCTTTGCACGTCCAGCGCGCCCAGCGCCTGCCCGCCAACTACGAGGGGAAGAGCCATTTCGGAGCGGGTTTGCGGCAGGTCGGGGTTGTCAAAATACACCGCGTCTTTGCCAACGTCCAGCGCAATGCGAGCTTTCAGGTTTTCTGTGACGTACCCTACAATGCTTGCTCCGCCTACTTTTAATTGATGTTTGCGGGCAAGCATGACCTTTCCGCCTTCGCTGTTGGCGGCTTTTAACACGGCATATTCTTTATGCTCGTCCAGTAGAAAAATTCCCGCGTGGTAAAAGCCAAAGTTTTCATTGATAAGGTGAACGGTTTTTTCCAGCAACTCTTCCACGTTACGGAAGGATGTAATTGCCTTGCCTACGTCCGCCACCGCTTTTAGCAAGGCGCTGCGCCGTTCAAATGCCAGCAGGCGTTCTTCGCTTGATTCGTCTCCGCCCGTGCGGGCGTATTTCATCCTTTTGGAAATTAGACGGAAATTATTCAGGATGAAGGCGGCGTCTCCGTATAATCCGGTTAATTCTTCTTCCGCGTTCCACGCGCCCGCCGCCAGTTGATGAGACGCTTCTTTCAATTTAGATAGCGGTACCCCTACGTTGTAAGTAACGGCTGCCCAAAAGCCAAACGCCATCAGAATAAACGCGCCAAAGACTTGCGCGGAGAGCGTATTGGGTAAAGCGTTAATGGCGGCGGCTTTTTCTGCGATGGGCGCGCTGGCTACCGCCAGCGGGTCGCGCAGCGTAGCGCGGTACGTTCCTATGATTTGCCCGCCTTGCTCGTCGTAGATGGTCGTGGTTGTCTCCGATAGCATGGTTTGCACGGCTTGAAAACCAAAATCTAGCGAGGCCGATTGCCCTACCTTGAGCGGGTTGGAGTGTGCAAGGTATGCGCCGTTGCTGCCAATGAGATAAAACTGTTCGCCGCGCGTAAGTTCAGACATTTCAATAGCGGCGCGGGTTTCTGCGCCCGCGTTGGCTTGCACGCGCACAGCGTACTGCTTGGCGTGTTCGCGCATAATTTCCATTTGATTGTTGATGAGGCTTTGGCGCACTTGGGTTTGAATGAGGTAGGTAAACGCGGTGACAAGAATCAACCCAAAGAGGATGAGCCAGAACATTAAACGCCATGTAGCCGAATGAGTCAGCCCTTTCATGGTCTTTCTCTTTTCTCATTGGATAAATTTTTTTCGCCAATGCTTACTTCAACTTCTTTTAGGTCAAATACTTTTCTTAACTCTGTCGCGGCGACTCGCAGCACAGATTCTACTTCCAACGTTTCGCGGACGCGCGCCGAGACGTTGGCGATTGCTTTGTCGCGCAAGGCGCTTTTTTGCGCTTCTTCTACAAGGCGGCTGTTTTCTAACGCCAAAGCCACTTGTAGGGATATTTTCTCCACCAGTTCGCGCTCGCGTTCCGACCAGCTGGCGGATGCGCCTTTTCGCTTAAGTTGTATTCTTCCAATGCGCTGCCCGTTGAGTAAGAGCGGAATTTTTAATTTTGCGCTGTTGTCTGCGGATTCCTCTCGATTTTGCTTAAACGAGAAGATGGGACGCAGACCGGCAGGCGTGTATAGGTAGGCGGGCAGTTGGCGGCTGACGACATTAGCCCAGGTTTGCCGAGTTTGAAAGGCGGTGTTGGCTTCCAATTGCATAACAAGACTTTGAGATTCGCTGATGAGCCGCACGTTTGCAATGGAAATGGCGGTGATGTCCGCCAACGTTTGCATCGTCTCCGCGTCTTGCGCGTTAAAGGCGTTTGGTCTATTGGAGTGAATGTCTAAAATGCCGAGAATTTCGTTTCGGGCGGAAAGCGGCAAGGTAAGCCGCGAGCGCATTTGCGGAAAGCTCGGGTCTTTGAGGAAAGACGCGCCGGCGCTGTCCGATGAGATGACCGCCTGTTTGCTCTCCGTGACGATATAAAGCGGGTTACGGCGGTTTGGCTCAATGTGCAGAGATTGCCCTATCAGGCGTTTGCCTGTTTCTGATGAGGACGCTTGCAGGAAGGCGGTCTTTTTATTTTCATCTAGCAGGTATAACCCCACATGCGAATAACCAAGTTGCCCGGAGGCGAGCGTGGTAATCGCTTCCAGCAATTCCTCGATGTTTTTTACGTCTGCTACGGTGCGCGCTATCATGGCGGAGGAGCGCATTTGCGTGTTGCGGGTTTCTATTTCGGCGGTGCGTTCTTGCACGCGCTCTTCCAGATTTTTACGCTCATCTTCTAGCGAGAGAAAGGTCTCTTGCATTTTATTTGTGACTACGCCAAATTCTTTTTTGAATTGGCGCACGGCATATACAACCAGCGCGCTTGGAATAAGTAAATCGGTTAGGTAGGTTATCCAATTGAACGAGTTGGTTACAAACCCGCGCTGCGTAGAAACTAAGTTGACGAAGCCGGTCTGCTGCAAAATAGCAATGATTAAAAATGTGACTACGGTGATGGCAACGACTATCGCGTCTGTGTTGTCGTCAAATAAAAGCGCAGACATGACGATGCAGCCAAAAAAGAAAATGCTGCCGTCTAGCCAAGGTCCCCAGCCAATGATTGCGTTTACGCCAACCACATAGATGATAAAGAGAAAGGCGTAGGCGCGGACTTTGTATTGAACTTTGAGAACGGTGATAGCCAATAATGCCGCAATAAGACTTGGAAATAAAATGCGGTCTGTTGGGGTGGCTGTGCCAAATGAAACGCCAATGAGGATAACGCCCAAAATGCTGGCGGCGCGCAAGGTGAGCAAGATGAAGCTTTCGCGCCATTTTTTGTAGTCGTACAAAGCGGAAGAAAAATCTTTATTCATATTCATCGTCCATGGTGAGATGAATTTCCGCTTCGGAGACTTCCAGCGCGCGTCCTAATTCGCGCACAGTGGTTTGCAGGATGCTTTCCACGGTGGAAGAAGCCCAGACTTTGGAGATGATTTCGTTGGCGAGGCGTTCTCGCGCCGCGATAGATTGGCTTTCTTCTACAAGGCGCGCGTTTTCAAGCGCTAGCGCCGCTTGTGTGGCGATGGCTTCAATGAGTTCTCTTTGTTCGAGGGGCAGGTTTTCTTGGGTGGTCAGTTCAATTTGACCGATGACTTGGTCGCGCAACGCCAGCGCCAGTGTGGTGCGCTGTCCTTCGCTTTCCTGCTCTCCTAGCGCGTATTCTATATTTTTATCGGAGGTGAGCGATCTCCATGCGCCTAGCAGGTATTGTTGCTGCGTGGCGCGCATTTCCACCAGACTCTGCTGCGCTTCTTTGTATAGTTTTGCGTTTTCGTAGGCGACTGCAATTTCATTCGCCATGTTTTGATAGGCGTCTATGTCCTGCTGCGTAAAGGCGTTTTCGTGTTCGGAGTGCATTTCCAACGCGCCAATGACGCGCTCGCCAATCGTCATGGGAATGGCAATTTGGGAGCGGGTGAGCGGCAGAAGCGGGTTTTCGGTTAGCGCAAATTGATTTGAGTCGGCGGAGGCGGTTTCCACCTCGCGGGCGCGGATGGCTTGCGCGACTAAATGCTTGCCGCGCGCGTCTATGCGGAATTTGTTTTGCCGCAATACTTTGCCCGCTTCGCCGCTGGCTTCGGAAAGTTCCACCCATTGCCCGCCCGCGTCCAGTAAATAAATGGCGGTGAAGTAACATTCAAATTCATCGCCGACTAATTGCGCGGCGCGTTCGAGCGCTTCATCCGGGTTGAGCATGGCGGTAATGGCGCGTCCAATTTCGTTAACGCGTTTCAATTTGACGGTGCGCTCTAAAACTTTTTCTTCCAAATTTTCGCGTTCTTTTTCTAATTCAATCAGCGAGGTTTTCACTTGTTTTTGCGCGCCTAAAAATTCCTGCTCCAAACGTTCAAAGCCGATGATGACGATGACGCTGAATAATAAGATGACGGCGATTCCGCTGACCCAGTCGAAAAATGTGGGCGCGCCTGTGCTGTTGGAAAGCGGCGTGATGATTTTGTTTAAGAGCAAGTAACCCAAGACGATGTGCGTCAGCGCAACCGTAATTGCGGCGATAAATCCATCTCTTGGCGAGAGCATCATGGTGGCGATGACAATCGCCGCAAAAAAGAAAATGCCGCTATCGCCCAAGATGTCGTAGCGGTATAGTTCCGCAATTCCAATGGCGTACGCGCTGAGCAGGAACGCCCGGACGCGCGTCTGGTACGAAAATGGCACAAAAGTGACGATTGCCAAAAAACCATACACGGATATAAACAAGCCGTTTAGAAAAGCGTTGTTTGCGCTGGCGAGCGCAGGAATGAGCGCCGCGCCGCCAAACACCAACGCGCCAAGCAGCATGGGCAGAATAAATTTCTCGCGCCATTGTTTGTACAACGCGCGCGTATTTTGTTCTGGAATAAAGGCTTGCGGAAAATTAAATTTGCCTTCCATGCTTAGCTGGTCCCTTGCTCTTTTTTAGCGGTGATGTGTAACTTGGCATGGCGCGCTCCCGTCAGGCGCGTGATTTCGCTGGTGGCGGTCATCATAATGGATTGAATGTCGGTGGAGCGGCGAATTTTGTTGCTAATTTCGTTTACCATGCGCTCGCGTTCTACTTGTTGGCGAATTTGTTCCAACAGACGCGCATTGGCGATGATTGCCGCCAAACTGCCGCCGAGCGTGCCCATCATATCTTCGTCCGCTTCGGCGTAAGCGTCCACTTGCTCGCTTTCCACATTAAGCACGCCTAATAACTCATTGCGGTAGATAAGCGGAACCGCCAATTCGGAGCGCGTGTTCTCGCTGATTTGCATGTAGCGCGTGTCTTTTAGCACATCGTTGATGCGTAATGTGCGGCGGTACGCCGCCGCCCAGCCAATGATGCCCTCCCCAATCGGGACGCTTATACTTGTAGCCTCTTCTGAATAGCCCAAAGACGCTTTCACTTCGAGGTGTTGTTTCTCCTGGTCCGCCAGCAGAATGAGGACGCGGTCTCCGCCCAGCGTGACTTGCAAACCTTCTACGGCGCTTTCGAGCGCTTCATCCAATGTAGTGACGGAAGCGGCTTTGGTGGTGATGTGATTGAGCAAGCGATGTTGCGAGAGGTGTTCTTGCGTTTCGGCGAAGAGCTCAGAGTTGATGACGGCTACGGCAATTTGGTCGGCTAGAATTTGCAGGCTGCGTAAATTCTCGTCTGAAAAAGCGTAAGTCTTTTCGCTTTGCACATCCAAAACGCCCAAGGTGCGCTCGCCCACTTTCATGGGGATGGCGGCTTCGGCGCGGGTGTTCGGCAGTAATTGATTGGAGTAGTAGGTTGCGTCTTTGCTGGTGTCGTTGATGATTAATGGCTCGCCGCGACTGCTGACAAAACCGACAATGGATTTGGAACCAATGCCAATTTTATAACCGGCGCGTTTTAATTGCGCGCCCGCTTCGCCGGTTGCCTCGCGGATGACGGCAAATTCGTTTTGCAGGTCATGCAGGAAAATAGACGCATGATAGAAGTTAAAGCGCTGGCGGATTAAGTTCACCGCTTTATTGAGCAGTTCGTCAATATTCAAAGAACCGCTGATGTCTTTTGCCACCTCTGCGGCGGTTTCTAATTGAACGGCTTTACGCTGACTTTCGTCCAGCAGTTGCGCGTTGTGAATTACGCCCGCTACTTGATTGGTGATGGTGGTGAAGAATAGTAAATCTTGTTCGTCAAAAGCCTGTTCGTGTTCCGCGTCTTGGATGATGATAGCTCCGATGGGCGCGTTTTGAATTAACATGGGCGCGCCCATCCAAGAACGCGCGGGCTTGCCGACTATTCTTGCGCCTAATTCCGCCGCTTTGCGCTCGGTGTCTTCCACAATCATTAAGGGTTGGCGGGTATGAATCAAAATGGAGGTGAGACCCTCGCCCAGCGGAAACGATTCGATGGTCTGGCGTTTGCCGTCCTCGTAACTATATGGCACGCTGATGGCGTCCGCTTTTTCATCATAGAACGCCACAATCAGGCTGTAATCGCCGATGACTTGTTGAATTTTTTGGCGTAGCGCGTCAAAAAATTCTTGCAAATCCGAAGAACGCGAGGTGCTTTCGTTAATGGACGCAAGCGCTTCCACTTCTTGTAATCTGCGCTCGGTCTGCAAAACAGATTCCGCTTTATCTAGCGATACGGTTACGAGTTCGGCAAAACTGGTGTATGGCTGTAAAGCCGCGCTGGATAAATCTCCCTCGCGCAGCCCCATGGCTATCACAACGGACAAATTGTTGTTTTTGCGAATCGGCAGGTAGGCGGCGCTTTCCACGCCCATTGTTTTGGCAAGACTTTTAAGAGATACCGGCGCGCGTCCGCTTTTGGGCGTGTCTATAATCGCCCCGCGTGATAGATACTCTTCCACCTCTTTGATGGATGTTTTAATATATTCGGGAATTCCGCGCAACGGCGCGCCTTTTTTGGTTTCGTCCGAAGTGGAGAAGACTCGCAACCCGTCTTTTTGAACTTGCAACAACGCCACAATATACGGCGCTTCTTTTAAGATTTGGTTGGTGATTTCGAGCGCTTGCTCTTCGGTGTTCGATTGCGCTAAGGCGCGGCTGGAACGATATAGGCGCGCCATTTCTTCAAAATCCAGTTCGCTCATCTCCGCCAAACTTGCTTTTTGAATGGCGGCGGCTAGTTGACTGGCAAGCGCTTGCAACATAAGAACGCTTTCGGGGTTGAAGGCGTTTTCTTCCGTGCTTTGTACGTCTAATACGCCCAGAGCCAAGCCGCCAGTGGTGATAGGCAACGTGGCTTCGGAGCGCGTTTCTGGCAGCGCGTCATTTTTGAGGTGCAGATTATCCGTCAGCACGTTAGCGGCAATTTTTGGCTGGTTTTGGGCGCTTACCCAGCCCATCAATGAATTTGACCCCACTTCTATTTTGTAATTGGATTCCCGCATTTTTTCCGAGGCGGCGCCGTAACCGGCTTTGAATTCCAAATACGTTCCGCCCGCGTCCAGTAAAAAGACGCTGACTTGATAGTAGCCAAATTTGTTGGCTAAGACTCTCACCGCGCGTTCCAGAATTTCATCTAAATTTGAAAGCGCGGCAAAACTATTGGCGACCTCTGCCGATACCTCAAATTGACGGGTGCGCTCGTCCACTTTTTTTTCTAGAGACAGGTACAGCCCTTGCAACTCGTCTGCCATGCGGTTGAATGAGTTTGCGAGGAAGCCTACTTCGTCCTCGCTGTCCACTTGCGCGCGTAGCCGCCATTCGCCCTCCGCAAATTTTTGCGTAATGTCTGATAACGCCTGCAGGGGTTTGATGATGCGGTTTGCGCCAAAGTATAGAACGATTGCCATCAACGCCAAAGTTACAAGTGTCAGCGCAATGGTAAATGGCGCCAAGCTGGATACTTGCCGATAGATATAAGATTCTTTAACTTCCAGCGCCACGCCCATTTGCAGGCTGGGCATCCATTGCGCCTCCGCCAGCGCGGGGCTTTTATCGGAGGCTTGCACGTCCAATGCGGTGGGGGCGGAATCTTGCGCTTCAATTTTTTGCGATAACGCATTGGCTACCGCGTATTGCGCGGACGAAAGAGCGCCGGTGATGAGAAACTCATTGGTGACTTTATCTTGATAAATCAGTTGGCGCGAGGGAAGAATAAAGTAAACATCCGCCAGAGGCTTTAATCCGTTTAATGGCTGCACGAGCCTTTGCAGGTTTGTTCCCTCGGTGGTGGCTGCTAAATACCCTAGCAGAGAGCCGCGCTCTGTTAGATATGGAACGGCAGTGACGAGCGTTAGAGTGTTTTCTTGCAGCGGAGGTATTCCGTAAAACATGTTGGAAGGATGTCCGGCGTTGAGCATTTCGCTGAACACGCCAACGTCAATGGTTTTGCCTTGCCAGCGGGCATTAGTGGAAATTTTGACATTCCCTTTGGAATCTAAAACAAGAAAATTGTTGAAGCCCGGCGCTTCTTGTTGGTTGTCTAATGCTTCAAACTTTAGCAGTAGCCCAGAGCGAATTTGGTCAAACTCCAACGGACGCAGCGAGTTGGCGTGCAAACCAAGTTCTATTAATCGGCGAAAGTCGCTGTTCTCCGCCATGGACTGTAATTGCGTTTCTTTATTGAGCGTTTCGCTTTCAATTACGCTGACTTGCGCCGCCAACAAACTTTGATATTGCGTAACAGCTTGCTCCCGCAACAGAGTGCGCGCGCGAAGGTACGCCGCGCCCGCCATAATGGCAAAGGGCAGGAAGGTGAAGATTAAGAGCGTCCTTACAAGCGTCCCCGCTAAACTACCCTTAATTCTTTTTTGTATTGGGTCAGGCGCGGAAGTCTTTTGATCTTTTTCCATTAAGAATGTTTTAGCGTGTTACTGATATTCCCAAACGGGTTCGCCGCTTAAGATACGGCGAATTTGGTCGGGAAAGCGGTCTGGGTCGAGCGGCTTGCCGAGAAAGCCGTCAAAGCCAGAGGCTTTTGCCTTATCCATTTGCTCCATGCTGGCTTCGGCGGTGACGGCGACAATTGGCACGCTCTTAAAGCGCTCTGAGGCGCGAATTTTTTTCAGCGCGCCGTAGCCGTCTTCGTAGGGCAAGCGGATGTCCATCAGAATTAAATCCAGGCGCGGCAGCGTGTCGGCGTATTCCACCACTTCGTAACCGGAGGTTTTCCACTCGCAATGAATGCCCAAGTAGCCCAACATGCGCGCAATCAACACGAAATTAGAGACGTTGTCTTCCACCACCAAAACGGCGGCGTCTTTTGGAATGCTGGCTTTGCGAATAGGCTGCGTGTCAGATACTGTGGACGTTTGGTCAGGCATGAGCGCTCCTTGTAAATCTTTCAATCTGCTGGGCAAGCGTGTCTATATCAATGGGTTTTTGGATGTACCCATCGCAGCCCGCTTCTAGCGATTTCTCCCGGTCGCCGCGCATCACGTTGGCGGTTACGGCGATGATGGGGATTTTTTTGAATTTTTCAATGGCTTTGATTTTAGCGGTCAGGGTGTAGCCATCCATGTCGGGCATGTTAATGTCCATGAGGATGACGTCTATTCCGCCCTTTTCCAGGCTTTCCAGCGCTTGCGTGGCGTTTACCGCTTCCTTCATGGAATAACCTTCCGCGCTTAATACGCGGCGGATGAGGTTGCGGTTATCTGGGTTATCTTCTACATATAGGACTGTGCCTTTGTCGGCTTCTGGCATCATAAGTTTTATTCTCCGAGCCAAATTGTAATGTAAGCTTTGCTTGCCCGCATAACAGCTACCTTACAATGAAAAAAGTCGCTGGCTTGCAAGGCGAAAAGTATCCCGTATTATACCAATGGCGGCAATTTTTTGCCCCATACATAAAAAATGTGGATGATACAAAATCATCCACAAAAGAGAGCGGGTGATGGGACTCGAACCCACGATATCTTGCTTGGGAAGCAAGCGTTCTACCACTGAACTACACCCGCGTAACAGGCGGCATTATACGCTACGCCGAAAAGGCATGTCAAGCGCAGTTATTGAGCGCGCCCCAGCAGCGCGTTTGCCAGTTCCAATAGCGCCGCGCCCGCTTCGCCCTGCGGTTTCGCTTTCTCTAAATAGAGTAGCGCTTGCTCTGTCTCTTGCGCGGCGGATTCTTCCGCGTAGATTTTTGCGCCTTCGCTTGCAAGTTGCCGCGCCAACTCTCCCGCTTCTTCCGCGCTGACTTTGCCCTGCTGCCAGCGGCGGGCAAAGTCGCCGCCGCGCCTTACGCCATAGAGGATAGGTAGCGTATTTTTTCCTTCCACCAAATCGCTTACCGCCGACTTGCCTGTGAGCGCCTCGTTGCCCCATACGCCCAAAATATCATCTTGAATTTGAAACGCCATGCCGAGATGATAGCCAAACAGCCGATACGCTTCTTGTTGCGCGGCTTTTGCGCCGCCTAGCAGCGCGCCAATTTGCGTACATGCCGAGAGCAGCGCCGAGGTTTTGCCTCCAATCATTGGGCGGTAATCTTCAACCGTCAGGTCGTTGCGTTTTTCGTAGGACATATCCAGATATTGACCGCGAGTCAGGTCAAGACAAACATCATTAAAAATAGATGCGGCGCGCAGCGTAACTTTTGGCGGATAACTTTTTTGCAAATCTTCTATGGCTTGTTGGGCGAGAACAAATAATGCGTCTCCCGCGTTGATAGCCATGGGCGCGCCCCAAATTTTCCATAGAGTCAGCCGCCCGCGCCGCAGGTCGGAATTATCCTGCACGTCATCATGCGCCAAACTGAAATTGTGCGCCAGTTCAATGGCGGCGGCGGCGGGCAGGGCGGGCTGCCAGCTTGCTCCAAAAGAAGCGCACGCCAGTAAAGTCATCAATGGGCGAATGCGCTTGCCGGTGGCGTGTTTGCCCGCTCCTGCTCCTGTCCAGCCCATGTGATAGGTGAGCATGTCGTAAAAGGGACTTGTGCGTGGCTCGTTTAACCGCGCAACTTGATTTTTTAATTCCTCTTCAATGGCGGGGAGCATGATTTCGTTGAGGCGTTTAAGGTTCATGGAATTTCCTTTATAAAATGTTACGCGCTTGCAGGTCTTGAAGCAGCGCTTGCGGCGTGGAAAAAAGCAGCGCGTCAAAGCCCAATTTTTTCGCGGCGTGGATGTTTGGCTGCGAGTCGTCTATGAAGACGCATTCTTGCGCCGGTTTTTGGGTCATTTGTAAACATAACTCAAAGATGCGCGGCTCTGGCTTGACGGCTTTCACTTCGCCGGAGAGGATAACGCCGTCAAACAAATCAAAAAATGGGAAGAGTTTGCGCGTCATTGGAAAGGTTTCCATAGACCAATTGCTTAACCCGTAGAGCGGGCGGCGCTGCGCTTTGAGCGCGCGCAAAATTTCCACCGCTCCGCTAATTTCGCCTTCAATAGAATCCAGCCAGCGGGTATGAAAGGCGCGGATGACGTTGGCGTGTTGAGGAAATTCCGCCGAGAAAATTTTCACGCCTTCGTCAAAGGAGCGCCCTTTGTCTTGCTCGGCGTTCCACGCGGCAAAGCGCGTCTCTTCTAAAAATGCATCAACTTCCTGCGGCGTTGAAAAATAATCCTGAAAAATTTTGCGCGGATTCCATTGAATTAATACGCCGCCAAAATCAAACACAATGGCGGGGAATGACGGCTGATTCATTTTCTTCTCCATAATTCAAAGCCGCCAAAACCGGTTGCGCCTTCTTCGGCGTTTTTTTTGCGCGTCCACCATTTGAAGATTCCGAGATTGGGTTCGTTGGGGTCGTATAACATGGTCTCGTCTATGATGTATCCTTGCGGCGTGTAAAAATTTGTTACGGCGTAGGCGCGTCCGAGCGCGTCCACGCGATTGACGACCAGCATGTGTTCAAATGTGCCGCCGTCCCCGTCTTTGATGTAGAGAAAGTCGCCCGGATAAAGCAGAAAGCCTTTATAGTCAATTTTGTTTAATGCCGTGCGAATGACGTGATGTTCGTATGCTTCCGCCGGAAACGTTCGGTTGGCTAACGCGCGGTCTTTTGGCACAAAGGGATTGAGCAGCCAAAATTCATAGGGAGTTACGTCTGCGGTTAAAACTTGGGCGCGCTGCAAAATGGCAATGGAGAGCGGTCCGCAAATTAACGTGGGCGAGCCGTAGCCCCGCCCGGCAATTTCTTCGCCGACTTGTTTGCTGTCTTGCGAGGTTTTGCGAATGAAAGTGAGCGAGGCGTTGTATAAATTAATTTGCTCCGCCATAGAGAGGTTGCCCCAAAACGCCAACTCTCCGCTTTGTAGTTTTAGTTCCGCAAGGCTGAGCGTAGGCGTTTCTGTGGGCGCGGCGAGGTAGTCCGGCGCGGGCGTTAGGCTGGGCGTGGAGAAGTAGGTCAGCGTGGGCGTGAAAGTGGCGCTTGCGGTGGGAGAAATGAACGGGGCGGCGGTCTCTGTTGCGGGTTGAAAAAGAAGCGGCGCGCCGCTCAGCGTGGGCGAAAGAATCAGCGCCCGCGCATTTTCGTTCAATAGAATGGCTGCGGCGCTAATTCCTAATCCGCTGATGGCGAGTATCACTCCGCCTAAAAAGCCATATCCTAAATATTTTAATTCGGCGTTTTTCTTTTTCATCGCGCCGCGATTATAACAAAATCCGCGAGAGGAAAATTCTCGCGGATTTTGTCGCTTTATTTACTTGGCGTTTTCTTTGTGCTGCCGCACGAGCTCGCGGCGTAAAATTTTTCCTACGGTGGTCTTGGGCAGCTCGCCGCGAAATTCATAATGCGTTGGCACTTTGTAGGGCGCAAGGTGTTCTTTGCAAAATGCTTTGAGTTCCGCTTCGCTGAGCGTTTCGCCGGGTTTTAGCACCACCCATGCTTTGACGGTTTCGCCGCGATGCGGGTCGGGGATGCCGCCTACGCCGACTTCCAACACTTTGGGGTGCGCCATGATGGCTTCTTCCACTTCGCGGGGCCATACTTGGAATCCGCCGGGTTTGATGAGCTCTTTCTTTCTATCCACAATGTAGAAGTAGCCGTCTTCGTCCATGCGGGCAATGTCGCCGGTGAAAAGCCAGGTTTTGCCGTCCGCCATTTGGCGCAGGCTGTTGGCGGTTTCAGTGGGCATGTTGTGGTAGCCCTTCATCACTTGCGGACCATGGACCACGATTTCGCCAATTTCGCCTTGCGACATTTCGGTTTCGCCATCGTCTAAACTGATGATTTTTACGTCCACGTCTGGCAGGGGCATTCCAATGGAGCCGGTTTTATTTTCGCCTTCCAGCGGATTGCAGTGCGTGGCGGTGGGCGCTTCGGAAAGCCCGTAGCCTTCAAATACTTTTCCGCCGGTGAGTTGCTCAAATTGTTCTTTGGTTTCGCGCATGAGCGGCGCGGAGCCGGAAATGCACGCCTTGATGGAAGAAAGATTATATTTTCCGGCTTTCACGTCCGGGTGGTTGTTGATTCCATTGTAGAGCAGCGGCACGCCGGGGAAGATGGTTGCCTTATATTTGCTAATGTTTTCTAACACGTCTTTTAGGTCGCGCGCGTTAGGAACCATCACCATACTTGCGCCGTTTGCCATTGCAAAGTTCATGCCTGCTACCATGCCGTAAACATGGAAGAGCGGAATGCCCATGAGAACCACTTCTTTGCCCGGGTCGAGCGCGGGCATCCAATTTTTAATTTGCAGGGTGTTGGCGACTACGTTGCGGTGCATGGCAACCGCGCCTTTTGGCACGCCGGTTGTCCCGCCAGAATATTGAAACAGGGCGGTGTCGTCTGGCGTTATTTCCACATTGGGTTTGGGCGCGCCGGCATGTTTGGCGAGCAGGTCTTTCATCCATAGGTCGCCTTCTGCCAGCGCGTCTAAATGGTCGCCGCTTTTCTTTTCTTTTAAGAGAGTGTAAAGCAGACGTAGCGCGGGCGGCAGAGATTCCTTAAGGTTGGAGACAATAATTTTCTTTAACTTTGGCGTTTTTCCCCGCACAGTTTTCAACGTATTGTAAAAGCGCGTCAGCGTAAACATAATTTCGATGTTGGCGTCATTGACGGGCGTCAGAACTTCATCCGCTGGGTAGGTGGGGTTTACTGCAACTACCACGCCGCCTGCTTTAAGGATTCCGTAGTAAGCAATGACAAACTGCGGCAGATTAGGCATGAAGATGCCAACACGGTCGCCTTTTTTTACGCCCATCTCTACGAGCGCCGCCGCCATGCTATTGGTCAGCGCGTCCATCTCACGGTAGGAGATTTGCGCGCCTTTGAAAATGGTGCAAGCCTGTTCGGGATACATCCGCGCCGATTCTTCCAAAAAATGAAAAAGCGGTTTTTGCGGGTAGTCAATACTCTGCGGCACACCTTTATCGTAATGCGCCAGCCACGGACGGTTGCTCATGCTTCCTCCTTTGATGGTCTATCAGGTTTGAATACGTTGTGGGATTATAGCGCCTTGCTTTTTAATTTGTCCAAAATGAGACGCTCAATTTCTTCTTCTTGATTTGGATGAAACCAGTGGATGCGCGCATCTGATTCTTTGAACCAGTTGGATTGCCTGCGAACAAAGACGCGCGTCTCTTTTCTCATGGCAATTTTTGCCTGTTCCTCGGAAATTTCTCCCCGCAGAACTTGAACGCATTCACGATACCCAATAGCGGAAAGACTCGGCAGGCGAGGGTCGTACCCGCTTGCCAGCAAGCCGCGCACTTCGTCTAATAACCCGTTGGCGAACATCGCATCAATGCGCTCGTCCACGCGCTGATATAACTCCGCGCGCGGACGTTGTAGCCCAATGGAAATTAAATGATAAGGAGATTGCGCCTGCCCGCGTTGGGCGGAGAATTTTCTGCCCGTCGTCAAAATGACCTCCAAAGCGCGGATGGTTCGGCGCGCGTTGCGCCAATCTATTTTCTGCGCGGCTTCTTCATCAATGGATTTTAGTTTAGCGTGTAGCCACTCTGCGCCGCGTTCCTCTTTTATGTTCTCTAAAACTTCTCTCATCCTTGTATTCTCCGCCACTTCCGGCGGAGCCCAGCCTTCCGTTACCGCGCGGATGTATTGCCCTGTTCCGCCGACCAAAAACGGCAGCCGTCCGCGCGCGTGAATTTCATCAATGAGCCGCGCCGCTTGTTGTTGAAACTCCGCAAGGCTGAGAGTCTTATCGGGCGCGGCAATATCAATGAGGTGATGCGGGACTCGCGCCTGCTCCGCAGGGGAGGGCTTGGCGGTGCCAACATCCATGCCGCGATAAAACAAACGCGAATCCGCCGAGATGATTTCGCCGTTCAGTTTTTCCGCCAGACGGATGGCGAGCTCGGTCTTGCCAACGGCGGTTGCGCCTACCAGTAGAATTAATGGTTGATCCTTGAGCATGTGGGTATTATACAGGGATGCGCTTTTAGGGAGCGCCTAAAAGGATGGACTATGAAGACCATTGACCACGGAGCGCGCAGAGTCCACAGCGATTCTTTAGTGGTTTTCTCCGCGCGGTCTCTGTGGTTAAATCTTTTGACACGCTCACTTAATTAGACATTCCTCGCTTTTAGAAATGCCATAAATCAATTAGCCTTATAATTGGGCTTGGAGATTCTGAAAATGAGATTACCTCTAAATCAAATTCTTAAGGGCGATTGTGTCGAAAATCTAAATTCATTACCTGAAAAATCCATTGACTTAATTTTTGCTGACCCGCCCTATAATTTGCAGTTACAAAATGACTTGCGCCGCCCTAACATGAGCAAGGTGGACGCGGTGAATGACGCTTGGGACAAGTTTGATTCGTTTCAAGCCTATGACGAATTTACAAAAAAATGGCTGAAGGCTTGTAAGCGCATTTTGAAGCCGACTGGTTCAATTTGGGTCATTGGTTCTTATCACAATATTTTTCGCGTTGGAACGATTATGCAAGATTTAGGTTTTTGGACGTTGAATGATGTGATTTGGGTAAAAACTAACCCGATGCCGAATTTTCGCGGCGTTCGATTTACAAACGCGCACGAAACGATGATTTGGGCAAGTTCTGGCAAAGGCGCAAAATACACCTTCAATTATCAGGCGATGAAAGGGCTGAACGAAGAAAAGCAAATGCGTTCTGATTGGTGGTTTGCATCTTTGGCGACAGGCTCAGAAAGAGTTAAGGACGATAACGGCGGTAAGGCGCATTCCACACAAAAGCCTGAATCCTTGCTCTATCGCGTCATCCTTTCTTCCAGCAACCCTGGCGATGTTGTTCTTGACCCGTTTTTCGGCAGCGGCACGACGGGCGCAGTTGCAAAACGCCTTCATCGAAATTGGATTGGTTTGGAAAGAGAAGAAAAATATATTAAAGCGGCGCAAAAGCGAATTGAAGCAATTCAGCCAGAAAAATTCGACCCGCAAACTTTTGACGTGAAAAGTAAAAGCAAGACTGCGCCCAAAGTAGCATTTTCTGCGCTTGTTGAAAATGGTTTGTTAAAGGCGGGGCAAAAACTGTTTTTTGCAAAAGATAAATCTCGCTTTGCTACCATTAAGCCTGACGCAAGACTCCGCACAGCAGATGGTTTTGAAGGAAGTATTCACCAAGCGGGAAGTCATTACATGGACGGCGCGCCTTGCAACGGCTGGGAACATTGGTTCTTAAAGGAAAATGGAAATTTAATCCGTCTCGGTGATGTGCGCGAAAAATACAGAATAGAAAACGGACTGTATGGCGGCAAGGAAATTGAATAAATTATTGGCTTTTTTTGCTTCGCCGTTTTGTCGCACTTGAATTGTTTGATAGCCCGATTAATTGCCTAATAATAAAATAGATTAATATGCAGCATCTTATTGAATACTTGAAAGACTTCAATTCCAAAGAGCGATTTTTCCTTGCGGGTCAAATTCTTGGCAATCCGAATTTCACGTTATCTTCAGGGTTCCGTGAAAAGATTGGCGGGCTTTTGGAAATTTCAGTCCCCGCTAACGCCCTATCGGCAATGGATTATCATATCGATTGGCTATATGCCAGCCTAACTCTTGCTGAAAACGCAAACGCTGCAAAGGTTTATCGCAACGACGATAACGTGATTAGAGGACAGTCAGAAGACGTAGATTGGCTAATCGCCTTCAAAAATCAAGGCGAATATCATCTTATTCTGATTGAAGCCAAAGGAGTTACAAACTGGACAAATAGGCAGATGGCTTCAAAGGCGAAGCGCTTGGGCGATATTTTTGGGGAACAGGGTAGTCGTTGGGCTGGCGTAGCGCCTCATTTTGTTATCATGTCGCCCTCGCAGCCTGAGGGCTTATTGGCTGAAAATTTTCCTCAGTGGATGGCGCCGAACGGGAAATTTATGTGGTTAGAGCTCTCAATGCCAAAATTAATGCGTATTTGCCGTTGCAATGAACAAGGTAAAGAAAATAAAAGCGGGCTATTCTGGAGAGTGAAGAGAAGATAACTAAAACATGACGATTATTAAGGGGCAATGTCGAAGAATTTTTTGTAGCCAATAATTTAACAGGCTCGTTAGGTATGCTGTTGGGGTAAAATGGATTTGGATGCTCGCATTTAACAGAATAATATTTAAACCAAGTTTCCATCTTGTCTAATTTTTTTACCGCAGAGTCGCCGAGAACACGGAGAAAATCATTGAAAACTCTGCGAACTCTGCGTCTCGGCGGTTCAAAGCAAGTAACTTCGCTGTTACTTACAGAATAGTAAAAAAGTGAGATTCCCATGTTAAGTTGGCAAGAATTGACCATTGATATGTTTGTTGAGCAGTTGTGGAAGGTGTATCAGCGCACCTACGGTGAGATAGACCCCGTCTTTGGGCGCGTGGTGGCTTGGTGCGGCAGGCTGGCGCTGGAAAACATCGCCAATTCAGACGCGCTCTACCATGACGTGGACCATACCATCATGGTTGCGTTGGCGGGGCAGGCAATTGTGGAAGGCAAACATTTGCGCGAAGGCGGCGTCACTCCCGTTGATTGGATGCACTACATGATAGCCGTCTTATGCCACGACATTGGCTACGTTAAGGGCGTGTGCCGCGCCGATGATAAAGACCATTTCGCCACCGGAATCAATGATGAACTCGCCTACGTCTCGCCCGACGGCACGGATGTTGCGCTGACTCCCTATCACGTAAACCGCAGCAAACTCTTTGTCCGTGAGCGCTTTGGCAGCGGCTTGCTGCAAGACATGACCAAATATCTGGACGCGGAGCGCATTGCCTCCTACATCGAGATGACGCGCTTCCCATCCCCGCCCGATGATTTTTACAAAGAGACAAAAAGTTTAGCCGGTCTGGTTCGCGCCGCAGACTTCATCGGTCAATTGGGCGACCCCGATTATTTTCGCAAAACGCCCGCGCTATTTTACGAATTTCATGAGTTAGGCTACAACCAAAAATTCGGCTACAAAGCCCCAAACGACATGCGGAAGAATTACGCCTCTTTTTATTGGAACAGCGTCAGCCCCTACATTCAAGACGCGCTGCTCTACCTCCGCATGACCGAAGACGGCAAGCAATGGATTGCCAACGTCCACTCCCACGTTTTTGACGCGGAACATGACTCAGCCGGATAGATTAAATTAAAAAAGCGGAGGCTTTGCCAGAGCCTCCGCTTCTTTATTTAACCTCAGGCTTTTGTCGCCTTATCAGATTCTTCGTCCAGCCGCGCTATTTCTTCCTCCGTCAAACGCCAGCCCGCGCCGCCCGCGTTTTGCTCCGTCTGGCGGGTATTTTTTGCGCCCGGAATGGGCAGCGCTCCCTTGCAAATTAACCAATTCAGCGCCACCTGCGAGACCGTTTTATCTCCGTGCGCGTGGGCAACATCTTGCATTGTTTGAATCAACGCCGGAATCCGTTTTAGCGTTTCCGCATATTGAGCGTTCCGCATTCCAGCGGGCGGGTTTTGCGTGGAATATTTTCCCGTCAGCATTCCCATCTCTAATGGGGAATAAGCAATGAGGCGAATGCCCAATTCTTTGCAACGCGCCAGCGTGCCGTCTTTTTCTGGGGCGCGGTGCAACAAACTGTAATGGACTTGATTAGAAGCCAGCGGAATGCCGTGCCTTGCCAGCGTGGTGTAAGCGCGAATCATCTTTTGCTCGTCAAAGTTAGAAACGCCCACCGCGCGCGTCCAACCGCGTTGAACACATTCCGCCATGCCTTCCATCATCTTCTCTGGCGGCATCCACGCGGCGGGCCAATGAATTTGGTACAAATCCACCGCCTCCAACCCCAACCGTTCCAAACTTCCCTTTAAGGCGTTGGGAATAGACCCATTCATAAAGCGCCAGGGCCAGGGAAAAAATTTGGTGGCAACCAAAACCGGCTGGTCGGTATCTTTGAGCAGTTGCCCCAGCAATCTTTCAGAATATCCCGACCCGTAAATCTCGGCGGTGTCTATAAACCGCACGCCCAAATTTAGCGATGCGTCAAACGTCTCGCGGATTTCCTTATCGGTGTGAGTTTGCCCGTAGCCCCAAATAATGCGGTCTCCCCACTGCCATGCGCCCAATCCAAGTTCAATGGCGTGTAAAAAACGAACTTCCTCGCTTACTTCGGTCATTATGCCTCCTTAAAGATGCAAAATTGTATCTTAAAACATCCTACTCGGCTCAATTTCAGGTTACAATTTGCCGCGCAAAAAAAATTTATTGGAACTGATGGAACGCGAAATTCCGGCTTGACGGCGTTTTGCGCTCCCTGAGTTCCGGGAGGTTTTCCCATGTCTCATTCTTACATGCAGAATGAAGTTGAAGCGCCGCAAGAACTGGCGGCGCGGCTGGGCTTGCATTTTAGCGACCCATCGCTGCTCATTCGCGCCCTTACGCACCGCTCCTATGTAAACGAACATGCTCACGGAGCGGAAGACAACGAACGCCTTGAATTTCTTGGCGACGCCGTGCTGGATTTTATTGTCGGCTCTTGGGCGTATCGCCGCTTTCCAGAAATGCCCGAAGGCGGCTTAACCAAAATTCGCTCCGCGCTCGTGCGGAACGACCATCTTGCAAAGTTTTCGCGCAAAATGGATTTAGGGCGCGCCCTGCGACTTGGACGCGGCGAATTCGCCTCCGGCGGAAAAGACCGCGACCACCTGCTTGGCTCTGCCTTCGAGGCGCTCATTGGCGCTTTATATCTCGATGCGGGCGTGGAAGCGGTTAATCAATTTGTTCTGCCCCTGTTAGACGAACTGCGGGATTCTATCGTCCATGAAACGTATGACTACAAAAGCCAACTGCAAGAATGGTCGCAAGCGCGGCAACTTGGCTCGCCGGTTTATCAAGTTATCTCCGTGAGCGGACCCGACCACGCCGCCACGTTTGAAATGTCGGTGACGATTGCCGGAGAGGTCAAAGGGCGCGGCGTGGGCAGCAGCAAAAGCGCCGCCCAACACGCCGCCGCGCATGACGCCCTGCTCAATCTTGGGCTAATCCGTTAACCAACCTTCAAACGTTCTAACCTTCAAACCTTCCAACCTTCCCCTTCCCCCTATGCCCTTACGCCTCAAATCACTTGAACTGCAAGGTTACAAAACATTCGCCTCGCGCGTTGTCTTTGAATTTGCCAGCGGCATCACCGCCATTGTTGGACCCAACGGCTCTGGCAAATCCAACATCGCCGACTCGCTGCGCTGGGTGCTTGGCGAACAATCCTATACGCTGCTGCGCGGCAAAAAAACCGAAGATATGATTTTCTCCGGCTCGGAACATCGCGCCCGCGCGGGAATGGCGCAAGCCACCATCACCTTTGACAACAGCGAACAATGGCTGCCTGTGGATTTTTCCGAAGTCGCTTTGGCGCGAACCGCTCATCGAGATGGACGCAACGAGTACCTCATCAACAGCCAGCAAGTTCGTTTGCGCGAGATGAACGAGCTACTGGCGCAAGCCGGATTGAGCGAACGAACCTACACCATTCTTGGGCAAGGGCTGGTGGACGCTTCGCTTGCCCTCAAAGCCGATGACCGCCGCCGCCTTTTTGAAGAAGCCGCCGGCGTGGGGCTGTACCGCGCGCGGCGCGATGACGCTTTGAAGCGGCTGGATACCACCGCCCGAAATTTGGAGCGCGTCCTCGACATCATGGCGGAATTAGAACCCCGCATCAAAAGTTTGGAGCGGCAGGCAAAACGCGCCATTGAATTTGCCCGCGCCCAAGCGGATATGAAATTAATTCTGCGCGAATGGTACGGCTTCCATTGGCATCGCTCGCAGCGAGATTTGACGGACGCGCGCGAAGGCGCGCGAATGCAAGAAACTCGCGCGCAAGAATCGCGTCTGGCGCATGAAAAAACTCAAAGCCAGTACGCCGTCTTTCGAGAGAGGCTTTCTGAATTGCGCCTGCAATTGAATCAATGGCATCGCCAATCGGCAGATTTACACAACCAGCGCGAATCTCTTAGCCGCGAATTGGCGGTGCTGGAAGAGCGCCGCCGCGCCCTGACCAACGCGCAAGCCGCCGCGCTTTCAGACCAAGAACGCGCCGTCAATGACCTGCATCTTGCCAATGACCGCTTTCATGAATCGGAGCAGGATATTGCCCGCGTTCAAAATGAATTGGACGAAGCGCAACGTCAGTTTGAAACCTGTAACCAGCAGCTTGCCAGCCGCAACGCCGAGCGCGCCGCGCTGGATGAGCAGATAGAGCAAACGCGCCGTCAATTGGAAGAGCAAAGTCAACGCCGCGCGGAAAATAGCGCGCGCATGGATGAATTGCAACTGCGAATCGCGGCGCAATCTCAACGGGTGGAGCAGGCAAAAGCCGCCATCGCTCAGAGCCAAATCGTATTAACGCGCGCCGCCGCTCAATACGAAACAGCACGTCAGGCGCGCGCGCAGGCGCAGGCGGATTTGCAACGCGCCGAAGAAACCGCTGCCGCGAAAAAAGCAACCGCAGAACGTTTGGAGGAAGAGCGCCGCGCCGCGTTGGAAATTCGCGCCCGCCGCGAGTCGGAACATTCGCGCATTAAAGCGCAGCAGGAAGTTCTACAACAAGCCGAGCAATCTTTGGCGGGCTACGCCGAAGGGACGCGCTATCTGTTAGACGCGGCGCGTCAAGGTAAATTGAGCGGCGCGCGCGGCGCATTAAGCGCCGCGTTGGATGTTCCCGCCGAATTAGAAACCGCCATAGCTGCCGCGCTAGGGGACGCGCTGGACGCGGCTTTATTGGATAAAAATCAACTGGAAGCCGCCTTGTTGCTGCTCGAAGCGGACGAGGCGGGACGCGCCGCTTTGTTGCCGCTGACTCAAACTTCTGAAATTCTTGCAATGCCTAGCGCTGTGGATGGCTGTCTTGGCGTCGCCTCTGAATTGGTGAACGTTCCCGATGATTTACGCGGCGCGGCGCGTTTGATGTTGGGGCAAACTCTCATTGCGCGCGATAGAAACGCCGCCCGCCAGTTGATGAACGGCTTGCCGCTCCATGCGCGGGCGGTCACTTTGCGCGGCGAAGTGTTTCGCGGCGATGGTTTGATTATTGCCGGTAAAACCGCCGCTTCTTCCATGCTGGGCAGGTCGCGCCGTAAACGAGAATTGGATTCCGGCATGGGCGAAATTCTTGCGCGGCTGGCGGAATCTAATGACGCGGTGGAACGTTTATCGAATCAATTTATGCAGGCGCAACGTGATTTTGCGTTGGCGGAGACTGAAGCGCGCGAAGCGCGCGTTCGACTTGGGGAAATGCAAGAAGCCGAGCAACAAGCCGGTTTGGAGTCCGAAGCGGCGCAGCGTCAGGCGGCTTGGCAGAAAAATCAGGCGGAGCAATTAGAGCAAGAGACGCAAGACGCACTCGCCGCTCAACAAGCGCTGAGCGCGGCGCGCGGCGAATCGGATGTGAATTTTGCGGCGCTGCAAAATAAGATGAAGGAACTTTCTGCGGCGTTGCAAGATGCTGCGGCGGATGAATTGTTGGAGCGGGTTTCTTATTGGAACACTCGCGCCGCAGTTGCGGAACAAAATCAAACGGCGGCGCTAAGTAAAAAAGCGGAACGCGCCGATGAAATTACGCGTTTGGACGCGCGCCGCGTGGAGCTCTCTGCGCGACTGCGCGAATTAGATTCTGCGTTGAGCGCGTTGGATGCGGAAAAGGCGCGACTGCGCGAACACGAGAGCGCTCTGCACCTTCAAATTGAGGAGATGCGCGCGCTCATTGAGCCTGTCGAAAAAAATTTAGAGATGGCAGAGTCGGAAGAGGCGCGTTTGCAGCAAACCGAAGACTCCGCGCAAAAGGCGCTGACCGCCGCAGAGCGCTTTTTGGGGCAGGCGCAATTGGAATTGACGCGCAAGCAGGAAGCGCTGGAAAATTTGCGCCAAAAAATCACCGATGATTTTGGCTTGGTGATGTTTGATTATGCGGCGGATGTTTCTGGACCTGTTCCGCTTCCATTAGACGGGATGGTGGAGCAGTTGCCCATTGTGACTGAACTTGCGCCTGAAATTGAGGAGCAGTTAAATCATCACCGCGCGCAGTTGCGCCGCATGGGTCCCATTAATCCAGACGCAAAAACGGAATACGAACAGGAAAAAGAACGCTTTGAATTTATGAAAACGCAAGTGGAAGATTTACGCAAAGCGGAAGCGGATTTAAAGCAAGTGGTGGCGGAACTGGACGAGATTACGATTAAGGAATTTTCCCGCACCTTTGACGCGGTGGATAAGCAATTCCGCGAGACGTTTGTGCGTTTGTTTGGCGGCGGTTCTGCGCGGCTGGCGCTGACTGAGCCGGAGAATTTGGTGACAACCGGCATTGAAATTGAGGCGCGGCTGCCGGGTCGCCGCGAACAGGGGCTTTCCATGCTTTCCGGCGGCGAGCGCAGTTTAACTGCAATTGCTTTGGTTTTTGCGCTGTTGAAAGTTTCGCCCACGCCGGTCTGCGTGATGGACGAAGTGGACGCGATGTTGGATGAGGCGAATGTGGGACGCTTCCGCGATTTGCTGATTGACCTAAGCAAAGACACGCAGTTTATTGTGATTACGCATAATCGCAACACCGTGCAGGCGGCGGATGTGATTTATGGCGTGACGATGGGGCGCGATTCGGCAAGTCAGATTATTAGTTTGCGGCTAGACCAAGTGACGGATGATATGTTGAAGCGCGGATGAAGAAAATATAAGCGCAAAGCAAAAATGCCCTGCTGTAAAACAGCAGGGCATTTTTTTAGAGATGAGATTGCGCGCTTTCATCTCTATTGGCGGGCTTTATTTTTCCGGCGTGGCGGTGGCGTTCTTTTCTTCCGCAATGGAGGTTAATTGACTTTGCGCCGCTTCCGTAGCCATCGATTCAAAACTCGGCTCGGTGGGGACGTGTTCTCTCCAAATGTCGTAGGTTTCTACGGCGTAATCAATTTTGGCTTGCGCCAGCCAGTCGCTGAACGCCTGGTCTTGCGCGGCTTTTAATTGTTCGGGGCTATAACCGCGTTCAATTAATTGAATGATGTGATAGCCAAATTGAGTCTGAACGGGCGCGGCGGTAAAATCGCCGGGCTCTTTAAGGTCAAAGGCGGCGGCTTCAAATTCTGGAACCATGGCGCCCTTGCCGAACCAGCCTAAATCTCCGCCTTTGGCGGCGTTGCTGGCGTCGCTGGAATATTGCGCGGCAAGCAGCCCAAAGTTTTCCCCGTTTTGCAGGCGCGTAATGATTTCCTTGGCGAGCGCTTCATCATTGACGAGGATGTGGCGGGCGTGAACTTGCTCCTCTGTGGGTTTTGCGTCTGCGGCGATGATTTTGGTCAGCTCTTCTTGCAGCAGTTGCATTTCAAACAGATTTTGGTACACATCATATTTGAAGCCAAGTTTTGCCAAACTGTCGTTCGCGTCTTTGTAGGATTTTTGATAGCCTTCCAGCGTGTAAGGCGTGGCGGTGGGCGAAGGCGTAAAAGTGGCGGAAAGCGTTGGCGTGGCGTTGGGCGTCTCGGTGGCGGTAGGCGCAAGCGTGGCGGTGGCGCTGGGCGCGGCTGTCGCTTCTGCGGCGGGCGTTTCTTCCAATGTTGGCGCTGTGGTCGCTGTGGCGGGAACTTCCGGGGTGAGGCTGGGCGTGGCAGACGGCATGGACAGCAGCGGATTCTCGGTGGGCGTTACTGTTGGCGTGGGCGAACCGTTGGGGAAATAGTTAAACTGCGCTTGAATCGATTCTTCCACTTGCTGCGCGCTGACTATAATTCCACGCTTCGCCGCTTCTTGGCGGACGAGCTCTTCATTGACCATTTGGTCCAGCACGGTCTGACCAATTTCTTCCGGCGAGTTGAGCAGGTTGTTAATTTGGTCTAGCTGAGACTGAACGTCCAATCCAAATTGTTGGTATTGGAAGTAGATGTTGTATTGCCCAAGCAATTGTTGGCGATATAAACGCGCGCGGGCTTGAAAATTTTCCACTGAAATTTTAGTCTCGCCAATTTTTGCAACGGGGCGTTTCAGTTGCAGGTAGGTTTGGTCTATCAAGGCGTAGCCAATTAGCCCAATGACGGCGACTACAATGAAGATAAAACTATATAAAATAATGCGGCTTTGTTGGCGTTCCCGCTCTAGCCGCGCAATGTGTTTTTTGTGCATAACGGGTTCGTTAGGCATGAGCGCTCCTTACACTTAATGTAAATGCGGGGCATGGAAGCGTTCCATGCCCCGTTGTTGATGGCGTTGCGGCGGTTTATGTGCGGTTATCGTCTAACGCTCTGCCGCTGAATGGCAGGAAAGCCACATGACGCGCCTGTTTGACGGCGGCTGCCACGAGGCGTTGATGTTTGGCGCAGGCGCCGGTTTGGCGGCGCGGGCGAATTTTGCCGTCTTCGGTGATGTATTTGCGGAGGATGTCTATCTTTTTGTATTCGATGACGAGAGTCTTATCCGCGCAAAACTGGCAAAACTTTGGCTTGGAGAAGAACCTGCGTTCTCCGCCTTCGCCTTGAGAGGTGTGTCGTTCACTCATAATTTACTCCAAGCGCTAGAAGGGGAATTCTTCTTCCGATGCGGCGGATGCGCCGCCTTCCGAATTTGCTTCCGCTTCTTGCGACTGATTGTTAGTTGAATCCTTCCGGTCCAGCATAATCATCTCGCTGGCTACAATCTCTACGCTGGTGTGTTTTTGACCTTCTTTGTCGTCCCAGCGGCGGGTTTGCAGGCGACCTTCCACATAAACGCGCTGCCCTTTGGAGAGATATTGCTTGCAGGTTTCCGCAAGATTGCTCCACGCCACCACGCTGAACCATTCGGTTTCGTTGTGACGTTCTCCATCGGCGCTGCTCCATGCACGGCTGACTGCAATGGAGAATGTGGTCACCGGTTTGCCCGAAGGGGTGTAGCGCATTTCGGGGTCTTTGCCAAGATGACCGACAATCTGAACCTTATTAAGACCTTTGCTCATAAAATTTCTCCTTGATAAGGGTCTTAGCGCTTTGGGCGTTACGCCGTAACGGTCAGCATGTGCCGAATGAGCTGTTCTTGGTAGCGCAGGTTGCGTTCCAAGTCCGAGGTGGCGGCGGGCGCCATGCTGAGATTCAGCAAAACGTATTGACCTTCGCGGTGCTTTTTGATGATGTAAGCCAGCTTGCGCCGACCCCAAATATCAACTTTTTCAACGCTGCCGCCGGTTTCGCTGACCCAACCTTTAACTTTTTCGAGCGCGCCGTTAAACGCGGTCTCATCCAGGTCGGGCTGGAATACGCAGACTAATTCATAATTACGCATAGGGAAATCCTCCTTTCCATGGGTTTGTTTTCATGGCAACCGTGGGTTGTCTGAAAACGGAAAGGCACGTTGGAACGTACCTAATTTGTGAGCGGGCGTAGTTTACCACAAAAATTAAAAAAGCAGGGCGGGGAATGCCCGCCCTGCTAACTTGCTTTGAGGATTTAGCTATTCATAAAAGATTCTAAATTGTCTTTGCTGATGCGATATGCCGCGCCTACTTTTTTGGCTTTCAAACTTCCGTCTTTGACCGCCGCCATAATGTCTTCTTCGGTGACTTTCATAATTTGCGCCGCTTCAGCGGGAGTCATAATGTCGGGGATTTTGCCTGCCGCTGCCGCGCCCGCCGCGCCCGTGTTTTGCATTCCGCCTTGCAGGGCTTGCCCCATCAGGTTGCCAATGCCCATGCCCGCGCCAATTCCGGCGGTGAGTCCCGCTCCGCCGCCTTCATTTTTGGCTGCGTCCCGCATGGCGTCTGCGGCTTGGAGTTGGGTGTACGTTGCCATATCCAACATGCCCATATCGCGCAGTTCCTGAGCGGATTTTTCGGACGGTTTTAGGTTTCCAATATAGAAAGTTTTTAAGGTTAAGCCAATGGCTTCAAAGTCATCTTTAGATTTGGCGCGCACGCCCGCGCCCAATTCTTCCGTCAGCGCCAACATTTGCGGCACGGTCTTTTTGGCGGCGGTTTCCGCCAGCAGGTCTTGCAGTTTTGAGAGCAAAATGGAGCGAATGCGCTCTTCAATTTCAGAGGTGCGGTATGTGCCGGTTGTGCCGACAATTTGCGTAACAAATTGCTGCGGGTCTTTTACTTGAAAGGAATATGTGCCAAAGCCTTGCAGCAGCGCCACGCCCAAACCCATGCCGGGATTGGTGACGATGATGGGTTGCGGCGTTCCCCATTTTTTTGCCGCAAATTCTTTCATGGAAACAAAGTACACCTCCGCCGGAAAAGGCGTGCGGTCATTAAATGCCTTGCCGATGAAGTCAATTACTTTTGGAATGTTGGCGGTTGCCAGCGTGTGCCGCCCCGCTTTGAAAACGTCCAGCGCCTGCCCGTCTCGAAAAAACACCGCCGACTGACTCTCTCGCACAATTAATTGCGAGCCGATGCGGTAATCGCCGATGCCGCTTTCTGGAAAGCGATGCGCGATTTCATCGTTCATCTCATTTGGATATTCGATTACGTCAAAGATTCTAGCCATAGGGTTTCTCCTTTTTTTTTCGCGTTTATTATAGTCGACTCTTTGCCGCCCGCTGTTTTTGATTGCGCGTCATTAAAATTTCCGCCATAATGCTGACGGCGATTTCTTCCGGCGTTTCCGCGTGGATTTCCAGCCCAATGGGCGAGTGAACTTTTGCCAGTTCCGCTTCGCCGACTCCTTGTTTTCGCAGCGCTTTGACGGTAGTTGCCCAGCGGCGTTTTGAGCCGATGACGCCAATGTATGCGGCGGGAGAACGCAGCAGCGGGGCGAGTCCTGCCGCGTCCAGCGCCGAGCCGCGCGTCGTCAAGATAATGCTGGCGTGTTTATCTATTTTGATTTGTTCGGTCAGTTTGTCCATCGTGATTGGATAATAAGCGTCCGCATCTGGGATGACTTCCGGCGCGCAGAATTCAGCGCGGTCATCGCTGATTGCCACGCGGAAGCCAAGCCATTTGGCGAGATGCGCCACAGCCTTGCCGACATGCCCCGCCCCGATGATGAGCGCCAGCGGCGCAGGCAGAAGCGGCTCTACAAATACATCCACTTGACCGCCGCATACGCCCACATCGCCGCGCGCCGGATTGACCATGTTGTAATGCAACATGCGCGGCTCGCCATCATTGAGCGCCATCCGCGCTTCATGTAGGACGCGATGTTCTAAATCTCCGCCGCCGACTGTGCCAATAAATTGCCCGTTTGGATAAACCAGCATTTTGCTGCCCACATGGCGCGGCGTGGAGCCTTTGTTGCCGACCACTGTGCAAAGCGCGGCGGCTTCGTTATTTTTTTCCAGTTCAAATAGCGCTTTGGCAATTGATGGATTCATTTTTCCAGCAAGCCCAGCACGGCGGGGAGGAGTTGCTTTTTGCGCGATACTACGCCGGGCGCGTCTCGCGTTCCATCTGAAAGCGGCGGGTAGGGTAACTCGCTTAAGATGACGGGCGGGTTGGTGGTGAGCAGCAGGCGGCTTGTGCCGCGCACAACATCGGTGACAAGCAACATGGCAAAATCTAACCCGCGTTTTTCGCGCAATTCATCCAGCGCGTTTTGCAAGGGGGATAAATGTTCGCTGAGTTGCATAATGTCGGTGACTTCGGCTTGCGCCACCGCAAATTTGAATCCGCCGCCTTCAAAGGCTTTGATGTCCGTGCTGACCACGTCTGCGGGCGCGCGATTAGAAAGACCCGCGCCGGCGCTTAAGACTTGCTTGCCATAAGATTCAATCGTCTCGCCTTTGAGGGGCGCGCCGCCTACAAACGCCCAACGCGCCAGTTTTTCTGCGGCGGCTTTGTCTCGCGCAGTCGTAGTCGGCGAGGTGAGGATGAGCGTATCGGCGACCAAGCCCGCCAGTAGAATCCCCGCGAGCGCGGGCGGCATGGAAAGCCCCGCCTCTGCGGTTAATTCCGTTACCAGCGTGGAGGTTGAACCGACCACGTCCACTGTAAAGCGGATGGGTTGATGCGTGTACGGGTTGCCCAGCCGATGATGGTCGAGGATTTCGAGCAGTTCCGCTTCTTCCAACGCGGCGATGGATTGGCGCGGTTCATTGTGGTCCACTAAAATAATTTTTAGGCGCGGCGGGTTCATTACTTCGCGTTGATTGGCAATGCCCACATACACGCCGTTTTCATCCACCACCCAATAATCGTTATGCTCGTCCCGCAGTAATTTATTAAGTACGTCTCGAATGTGCGTATGCGCGCTGTATTTTGGAACGGCGGTATCCGCCGCGTCTTTGCAGGGCGCGTTCATCATCTCTTTGACAGTGGCGTTGCCGGGGCGCGGTCCCAGCGTCTCGCTGAAATATTTGAACAGGCTCAGCCCGTTGATGACTCCATAGGGTTTGCCGTCTTCGTTTACCAGCGGGGCGATTCCGCCGGTGCGCGAGGCAAGCGCCCAAGCGTGACCAAGTTGCGAATCGGGGCGCAGGGTATCCAGCCGCCGCATGACTGATTCAAAACGCGGCGATGCGTCGGTCAGCAGGGTCGGCGCTTCCAGTCCAAGTTTTTTCAACGCCCAGGCAGTTTGCGCGTTGAGCGCGCCCGCGCGCGCGGCAATGGCGTTCAGCCCATCACGCTCGCGCAGCAGCCATGCGTAGCCCATTGCCGCGGCGATGGAGTCTGTATCGGGGTTGACGTGACCAATGACATAAACAGCGTTTGACATAAATTTCAATCCTAATTTTTTATTGATTCTGTTGCGTGAATTATATCTCGCCTTTTTGTTCCATTTCCAAAAAAACGCCGACCACTTGCGGGTCAAAGTGTTTGCCGCTTTGTTGCGTCAGATATTGAATGGCTTTTTCTCGCTTCCACGCTTTTTTGTAGGGACGCTCCGAAGTGAGCGCGTCCCACACATCCGCTATGCAGAAGATGCGCGCCGCAAGGGGAATTTTCTGCCCAGATAGCCCGCGCGGGTAGCCGCTGCCGTCCCATTTTTCATGGTGACAGTAGGGAATGGCGAGCGCTTTTTTTAGAAAGGCAATGGGTTCAAGCATCTGGTATGCAAGCGCGGCGTGCGTCTCCATAATAATGCGTTCTGCTTTGGTGAGTTTGCCCGTTTTAAGTAGAATGGCGTCTGGAATGCCCATCTTGCCAATGTCGTGCAGCAGCGCGCCACGCCGCACTTGTTCCAAATCGTCTCCTGTAAAGCCCATGCGCTGCGCCACTTTTACGGTGATGTTTGTGACGCGGCGCGTATGCCCTTCGGTTTCTTTGTCTCGCAATTCTAATGCGCGCGCCCAGCCTTCTAGCGTGGAGTCGTAGGCTTCGGCGAGTTCGCGCGTGCGCGCGCGCACGCGGTTTTCCAACTCCGCGTTTAATTTTCGCAGTTCTTGTTCTAGTTCTTTTAGGGCGGTAATGTCATGCGAGATAAAGATGCGCCCGCTGACTTTTTTTTGCGCGTCGTATAGGGGCCAGGCGGTCATCTCGTAATGCACGGCTTTTCCATCTAATTGAAATTCCGCTTCGGCGCGGGTATAGATGGTTTGGAGATATTTTTTTATGGGGATGGGGAAGTTTTCAAAAACTTGCTTTGCCGGTTTTCCAATGACTTGCTCGCTCTGCTTGTCCAGCAGCGCTAATATGGAAGAGTTCACGTCCACGATGACGTTATCGTTATCTAAAATAACTACCGGCTCGACCATTGCTTCAAAGATTCTCTCTCGCGCTATGGCGGTGGCTTTGAATACGCCAAAACGGAACAACCCCCACGCGGTGACGAGGTCGCCAATGACAAAGGCGAAGGGCGCAATTTCATATTCAAAGACGCGGACGCGCGCCGCTGTTAAAATGCCGCCGAGCGTTGCAGTGAAGAATCCAAATAAAACTACGCTCACTTGAGCGCGAAATAATTCGCGTGGATGAATGAGGCTGCGGAATAAGATTGCCATGCCTAGCAGCGCCGCCAGCCCGCCGTATGCAATATAAGCAAGTCCAATGGGCGTGTAATCAAACGTTAAGCGCGGCAGCCAGCCGCCGTATTCCAGACGCGGGTTGTGGAATATAAGATGAAAAATAGGGTCAAGCGAAAGACAAACGAGGAAGACTGTCGTAAGGGCGAGCGCCGCCCAGCCCCAGAGGCGGGCATGAGGCAGTTTGTATTCCGTATATTCAATAGAAAAAAATGGAATTGCGAGGATAAAGATGGCGGCAAGCCATTGTACGCTTTCCCAAAATAGTTTATTTTCAAGCCCATGAAACGCCTCTTGAAGAATAAAGGCGAGAATCCATAAAATTTGCCCAAATAAATATAGACTAAACGCCAGCGCGCCGCGCGCGTTTTTTCTTCCCCATGTGTAGGCGAGCAAGTTGCTGGGGATTGCCATTGCGGCAATGTATGGCATGAGATGCGTAAAGATGTCTTGTTGCATGTCGCTTTCATTTTACTTGATAAAAGACAGCCGCTTGTTGAAGCGGCTGTCTTTTTTTATTTTTCTTTCATGGCTTGCCAAATTTTTTCTGGCGTTATCGGGAGTTCATCCACATTTATGCCGAGCGCGTCCAGAATAGCGTTGCCCACCGCTGGCGCAACGCCATCCATGGGAATTTCGGCGGCGGCTTTTACCCCAAACGGGTGACTCGGCTCCACCGTTTCAACGAACAGCGCTTGCAAGGCGGGCATTTCGTTGGCGCGGAAAATGTGATAGCGGTCTAGGTTGCGTTCCAGCGCCGCGCCTTTTTCGTCATAACGCATTTCCTCGCAAATGGCATAGCCGAGGGCTTGCGTCATGCCGCCTTCAATTTGACCTGTGGCGGTCAGCGGGTTAATCACCACGCCGCTATCCACCGCCATCACCAGCCTATCTACTGTGAACGCGCCCGTTTCTATATCAACAGTCACTTCGGCAAACTGCGCCGCAAACGGCGGAGGCGAAGCGGGCGAGACGTAACTGCCAATTCCCATAATTTGTTCTTGGTCGTTTCTGTGCAAACTATCGAGCGCAATTTCAGAAAGCGGAATGGTCCGCCCGTCTGGCGCAATTGCCATGCGATTGGCAAGGCGTATCTCTGCGCTTTCTTGCGTCCTCGCGTCTTTATCTCGATTGAAAATCAGCGCCGCCCGCGCTTTGATTTTTTCCGCAGCCATTTGCGCCGCTTTGACCACTGCCGCGCCAGAGATGTACGTAGTCGAGGATGCGTATGCGCCCTTATCAAACGGCGTGAAGTCGGTGTCGGATGAATAGCAAATCATATCTTCAATGGGACAGCCGAGAATTTCCGCCGCCATTTGCGCGAGGACGGTATCGGAGCCTGTTCCCAAATCGGTTGCGCCCACCAGCAAATTAAACGAGCCGTCATCGTTCATTTTGATGGACGCGCCGCCCATATCCAAATACGGAATTGCCGTGCCTTGCATCACCAGCGCCGCGCCAATACCTTTTCGCAACTTGCCTGATTCTGAATCGCGCCATTTTTCATTTCCAAATTTTTCATCCCAGCCGATTGCCGCCTTGCCTTGTTCTACGCAGTCTTGCAGCCCAACAGTGTGAATCATTTCGGGGCGCGGCTCGCGTCCCTCGTTCCACGCGGTGGAAAACGGATGATATTCTCCTGCGCGAATCGCGTTCTTCAAACGAAACGCAAGCGGGTCAAAGCCCATGGCGCGGGCAATTTTTTCCATGTGCCTGTCCAGCGGAAAATATCCCTGCGGCACGCCGTAGCCGCGAAACGCGCCAGCGGGCGGCGTGTTGGTGTACACCACATCCGCATAAAAACGGATGTTCGGCGCTTGGCGATATTCGCCATCGCCAACGTACAGCGCCATCGCTTTATGTCCCGTGTTGCCTGTTACGGTCAGCGCGTGGCAACCATACGCGCCCGTATCCGAAAGCGCATACATGGAGTTTGCGGTAATCGTCCCGTCTTTTTTTACGCCTGTCATCATCTTAATTTTCATCGGGTGGCGCGAGCGCGCCGCAATAAATTCTTCCTCGCGGGTGTATTCGTACAAGACAGGGCGGCGCGTGGCGATGGTTAAATGCGCGGCGACGTCTTCCATCAAAATTTCCTGCTTGCCGCCAAAGCCGCCGCCAATGCGCGGCTTGATGACGCGAATCCGTTTGATGGGCAAATTTAACACGGGCGCGAGAATCCTGCGCGCATGAAACGGAACTTGCGTGGACGTGCGAATCACCAGTCGGTCGTCTTCGTCCCAATAAGTCAGCGCCACATGCGGCTCAATGTGCGCCTGCTGCACTTTGGATACTTCGTAAAATGCCTCAAAAATTGCGTCCGCTTCGCGGAAGCCTTTTTCCACGTCTCCAATATCAATGCGGATGTTTGCCGCAAGATTTTTTTCTGGATTGGAATCGGCGAAGTTGATGTATTCCACCTCGTCGTGAATTTTCGCTTCGCTTTCCATCGAGCGGCTGGAATCTAAAATGGCGGGCAGAATCTCGTACTCAACATTTATCAACGCCAACGCTTGTTCCGCAATTTCCGCAGTCTCCGCCGCTACAAAGGCTACTCTGTCGCCCACAAATCTAACTTTGTTGTCCAATGAAAATGTATCTTGCGGACCTGGCATAGGGTCGCTTTGCCCTGCGGTGGAATATGCCACACGCGGCAAATCTTGCCACGTCAGAACCGCCGCGACTCCGTTCAGCGCTTTGGCTTTGCTCGCGTCTATGTTTTTTATCCGCGCATGAGCGTGCGGCGAGCGCAATACTTTGGCGTGTAAGACGCCGCGCATATCTACATCGGCGGCAAAGGCGGGTTTGCCTTGCGCCAGTTTGACCGCGTCCACTTTGATTTCTGGCTTGCCTACAATTTGATATTTTTCCGTTTCTGGCGTGAGCGTTATTTTTTTTGCGGCGGCAGGTTCGCCGCGCATTTCGGCGGCGGCGCTCATCACCGCTTGCGTGGGTTTTAAGTATCCCGTGCAGCGACACAACACGCCCGCCAGCGCCTCGCGGACTTCCGCTTCGGTTGGGTTGGGGTTTTTGTCCAAGAGACTCTTTGCCGCGAGAATTTGCGCGGGCGTGCAATATCCGCATTGAATAGCGCCGTTTTCAATGAAGGCTTTTTGCAGCGGGTGTAAGCCCGCTGTTTTGCGCCAGCCTTGTTCGGGGTGTTCGCCCAGCGCTTCAATGGTGGCAAGGGTATGACCTTCCGCTTGCGCGGCGAGCAGCGAACCCGCATTGATGGGTTTGCCGTCCAGTAAAACTGTATCCGCGCCGCTCAGCCCGTCTTCATCGCCGAACTTTGCGCCGTAGAAGCCCAGCCCGCGCAGCGCGGCAAGCAAAGTAGTCGCAGGAGCAAGGTCAAGCGCGTGGGCTGCGCCGTTAATGTTGAGGGTGATGTTCATATTGTTTCCTCTGAGCAAGTTGAGCAAGTCTTAAGACTTGCTCAACCCACGTTAATGTATGTGTGCTTCCATTCGTCCCATTGTTTTACCAAACCCGCTTTAACGGGATTGTTTGCGATGTAATTCAAAATGCGCTCAAATTCTTTTTCGTTGCGGACAATGTGGTCAAAACTTTCGTGCTGCCAAAACTTTCCTTTGCGTTCCAACGCTTGCAAACAATAGTAACCTGAAATTCCTTTAAGCGAACGCATGGCGCGGCTCAGCGCGGTGTAATGTTTGCCGTTGATAGGACGCGGCGGTTCGGGAATGTCTTGCTGGTCTATCAACAAGTGAACATGGTTGGGCATAATACAATAAGCATGGAGGTAATATTCCTCTCGATGAAGCGCGTAAATTTGCTTCGCAACAATATCCGCTATTTGCGGGTCTGCCAGCCAGCGCGGACCTTCTCTCGCGGTATCTAGCAATTTGTCAAACCTTCCAAAGTGGCGTTTTTGCGATTTGTAACGCTCTTCAAATAACGCTTGCCCGTTAAATTGATTTGCCAGCAGGCGTTTTTCCATCTCATATTCTTCGCGCATTTTTTTCCATGCTTCTATGGGCAAACTCTCTGCCAGACGAAACGTGATGAAGTATGTTGCGTTTTGCGCGTGATAGTGGGGAAGTTGCCTCTCGAAAAATACAGACATGCTATCTCTTAAATAGGAGCAAGCCTAAAGGCTTGCCTTACAGCGCCTTCTTGACCTTTAACCCAACATCCGCTTTTTCAATTGCCGCTTGCGAGCCAATGACCGCCAGCGCGCTTTCTTTTGCGGCGCGTTCCAGCGCCTCGCCAAAGGTGATGAAGTCCTCGCCATTGGCAGAGCGCGCCTCCTCGCGGCGCTTTTGCAGCAGCGCGTCCGTCTCGCCCGTCAGGTAGCGCATCATGGACGTATAGCCTTTTGCGTCTGGCAGTTGATACGAATCCATCTCGCCGATAACGCCAATAATATTTTTTGTTAATTCCTGTTCGTCCAGTTTACTCGCGTCTAAATTCTTTAAGAAACTTGCCGCCGCTTCATAATGTTTTAACGTCTCGGCGAGATTGGGGTCGCGGTAGGAAAGATAGGCAAACACGCCCGTTCTGTCGTTGAAGGTGCAGAACGCGCCATACGCGCCGCCCTGCGCGCGAATCTTTTCCCATAAATACGAAAGCCGCAAAAAGTTCATCACCACTTCCGCCGCGCCGTCCATTTCAAAACCAGCCTTAAAGAGATTCATTGCTTGCCCCACATAATTCACTTGCGAGGGCGCGCTCAAGCCTTCTTTTTCCAGCGCAAAATTAAATGTCCATTCGGGGCGCAAAACGGGTTTGGCGGGCAGCGCTTGGATAAAGTCGCTCAGCGGCGCGGAGAACTTTTGCCAGTTTTCAGAATCCAGCGTCACATTGACGATTAAGCCATTGCGTGAGAAGAGCGCTTCGCGCGCCGCTTCCAGACGGGCAAGGACTGCCGCCCAATCCGAGTCTATCTCGTCCGCGAGTTTTCTCAAATAATCCAACGCGGCAATGCCGCCTAATTGCTCATTGACCCAGCCCGTCGGGTGAAATTGCGCCTGCAAGCGCCGATTGACGTAAGCGTGACCGCTAGGCACAATGGACGACTCCATGCCCGATTTAGCTTCCAGAACAAGTTGCTTAAAGCGCTCGCGGTTGTCAAAATTTACCGTGAGCAAAATGTCTTTCATAATGGAAAGCATCTCGGCGGATTGTTCCATGGTAGATTTGCCGCTGAGGAAAAAGCGATAGACATCCTCGCGCCCGTTTGCGCCCGCTGCGCTTACCTCGCTTGTGTAAATGCCGCCTGTGGTTTTTCCAATCCGCTGCATTAGCTTAACGTAATCTTCGCGCTGCGTGCCGACTTGCATGAGCGCGTCTCCAAAAATACTCATCAGCGGAATTAAATCTTGCGGCAGGGCGCGCATATCAAAGCCCACGTTAAGGTATACAATCCCGTTGGTGAATAAATTATGGAAGAGAATTTGCGCGCCGTCCCGCTCGCTGGTTTCAATGGGCAGGGTTTTGTTGCGCTTGTCCAGATCTTCCAATTTGAGCATGGGCAGCGTGGCGAGCGCGGCGGGGCTGTTGGGAGTCTCTTGTAGTTTTTTGAGGGCGCGGGTTTGCGCCGCAACCTGTTTTGCTTTTTCGTCCGTCATGCGTTTGCGCGCCTTTGCCAGCCGTTGCGTTTCATCCGCCGCGAGGCGCGAGTTCATTTCGGGGTCGGGAATCAGCCGCAGGGTGACGCGATGCGGGTTCTTAATCAAATATTTTTTGATGAGTTTTTCAAAATAGAATTTATCTTTGGCAAGTTTTTCTTTTATCTTTGCCAGCGGTTTCTCAAACATCAATAATTTGAACGGCGAGTCGTCGTAGAGCCAGGTGGTCATGGCGCGCAGATACATGCTTAGCCCGCGCGGTAAGCCGCCCGTGTTGTTTTCGCGCAGACGGAATTCCATGGTGTTGAGCGCGGCGGCGATGGCGTCCGCTTCTATGCCTTCGCGGGCGAGTTTCTCTAACGTCTCAAAGATGAGCGCTTCCGTTTTTTCGCCGTCTTCCGCGCGAATTCCTTTTAGCCCTGTGGAAAAAATATTTTCGCGCAGGTTGGTCTCTAAGCCTATGCCCGCTACATCTTCTCCTAGCCCAGAATCTATTAGCGCTTTTCGCAGCGGCGAAGCGGACGTGCCAATGAGGATGTGCGCGAGGATGTTCATGCTGAACGCCAGCGCGGGGTCGGCTTTGTTGGGCAGAACCCAATTGACGGTGAGGTAATGTTTTTTGCCGAAGTCGGAATCGTCCACCGGGTAGGGAACTTGCAGGCTGCGCGGCG